>ERZ773104.1545-NODE-1545-length-29874-cov-6.654046_pt1 | contig 29874 bp, 28 predicted proteins | sample MGYA00511920_ERZ773104 | MGnify/ENA primary metagenome ERZ773104 (study PRJEB29015, sample SAMEA2737857) | human gut metagenome | biome: human gut; feature: human-associated habitat; material: faeces | place: China | collected 2012 ...
TGCAACCGTTGTACTCCGGCATAAAGAGAACGACCGTCAGCAGCGCCAGCGACAGGGCCAGCACCGGCCAGGCCAGCCGGTGCCAGATATGGTAGTCCACCAGACTGGCCGCGTACATGGCTGCCACCCCCAGCGCCGCAAACAACAGCTGCGGGCGGATGTAGGTGTAAGCATCGCCGCGGCGGTAGAGCGCGACTGCATACCCGGCCGAAAACAGCATGATAAGCCCATAGCTGAGCAGCAGCAGCAAAAGGATGAGAAACGGTACATCAAAGGTGGGCAGCGCGCCGAATTTATCCCGCGCCCGCACCCTGCGCACAAGTTCAGACATACAAAAGCCCCCTGCGCAGATTGTACGCAGAGGGCGCGGTTTTTATTCCGCTGCTTTCAGGCCGGACAGCGCGTAGCCGCTGTCTCCGTTTTGCACGCTCTGGGAGCTGGCCTCGTAGCAGGCCCGCAGCACGTCCATGTTGGGCTGCGGGGCGTCCGGGTCAGTGATGGCGCCGGTGGCCAGGGCCTCGCTGTAGTTGTCGATGATCTGGCCGCAGATGCGTTTGCGGTCGCGCAGCGGTGTCATCAGGTTTGCCATCCACTGCTGGTACATACCGTCACAGCTGCTGCCGTGGTTGGCAAACAGGAAGTAATATTCCTGCTCGACCTCAAGCGGCGAGGCCTGATGCTCGTAGTAGTCTGCCAGTGCGCTGCGCTTCTTGTCGGTGGAAAAGCCGCGAATGTCATCGAGGCCCCGGGGGAACAGCTCCGGGTTGCGGATCCACTTGGAGTAAGCCTCCACCGGGATCTTCAGCGCATCGAAAATATCCAGAAAATCCTCGAGCGTGATCTTCATTTCGCCCTTTTCCCATTTCTGGATCGTGCGCCTGTCCCGACCGAGGCGTTCCGCCAAGGCACGCTGCGAAACCCCTGCGTCCTGACGCGCTGCAGCGATTGCCTCTGCCACACGTATTCGATGTTCGACCATACTTTCCAACTCCCCTTCTTTTGAACGCAAATCGCCGCCGGGGAGCCCTGTTGCAGGCGGCGCATAATGTACCGCCAAACTTCCCGGTCACTGGCTGTGTACTTTGTACACCGGGATGTGGTATAGTGAAAAAAGCCGATATTCCATCATCTTCCGGTGATGTAACCATTTTACATTCTTTTCCATTTATTGTCAATCTTTTCCTGTACATATCGTATAACAATTCAAAAAAAGCAGGTGAAAATCGTGTACATCTACCGCGCTGTCCGCCAAGAGTTGTCCACCCCCGAAACAGGCCCCTATGCCACCTTTGGCATCCTTGCCCTGCGTCTTGAGGCCGGCCAGTGGCAGAAGGTCTGCCTTATCGCGGATGTGTCAACTTCCCGCAGCTTTGCCGCCGACCTGGCTGACCGCTGTACCGCAGGCCAGCTTGACCCGCGCCAGCTGAACGATGTAATCGAGGATGCACTGGCTTTTTAGGGGCATGGCAAAAGTTTTGGGGACAAATGCGCCCAAAAATTCCCCGCTGCCTTTTCATCCGGGAAGGGGCCTCTCCGGGTGAACATATCCCCCCCTGCCCAATACCTGCCGTTGCACCCGAAGTCTCAACGGCAGTGCCTTCTCCTGACTGATTTTTGTGTCATAGCTTCTGCGCAAGGCTTTGTAGGCCCGTTCTACTACAAGGCCTTCTTGTTTTGCGCTCTCCTGCTCGGCCACATCCTTCAAGATCTTAAATATAAGAAAATGCACAATGGTACAGCTGCTCAAAATCTACAACTATATCGTAAATAAGGAACCTCAACGAATCGGGGAATCTACAACTATATCGCAAATATAAAAAGGCACATGCCCTGAACAAACGCTATGTACTTTGTGGCGGTGACAACTATAAGAAATAAAATGTTGTGAAAAATGGTGCTGTATGCTATAATATTCCTATAAATTATTTGCGAAAGGAGGAAGCCTCATGAATTTTGTACTAAAACAATTTGATGATGTTCTGCTTAATTTTTCGGCTAAGCGTACCATGGATGGCATGGATATTTCTATCACTGCAATAAATAAAGATAAGACAGAACGGCTTCCTCTTGGTATGTCACCTACCAGCGAATCGCTCACACGCTGGTTACGACATCGGACGATTCCAGCAAATCGTGCGTATGCACAAAATTTCTTATCAAAGAATGGTTTGAGTGAAAACGACTTTATCGGTATCCTGCAAATCTGTAAAGGACTTTCTCTGACAGATTGCTATTGGGTTACACATCCGGATGACCAAAAGACCTTTGCAGAAGTAAATCTCTTCGATAATCGTTTTAGCCAAGTTCTTTCTCAGATTGCATTTACTGGCTATGGTAGTTCTCCGGTATCCGAATTCCGTTCTTCTCCTGAATTTACTACAAATGGTATGCTGCCTAAAGCGTGGCGCAGGAAAGAAGGTAAGGTTCTGCTCTATAAAGGCGGAACGAGCGGCTTAGCAAACACAGGCAAGGAACCGTATTCGGAATTTTACGCTGCACAGGTGGCAGAGGCAATGGGCATACCTCATGTCACCTATGGTCTTTCAAAATGGAAGGGGCAGCTTTGCTCCACCTGCGAACTGTTTACTAGCAAAGATGTTTCATTTGTCCCGGCATCCACACTTATCAATACTTCCAAAATTTCTAAAATCATTGATTGGTATGGTGACCACGGCTGGAAAAACGACTTGGCAGATATGCTGATTCTGGACGCCATCATTCGCAATACAGACCGTCACCTCGGCAACTTCGGCTTCTTGGTCGATAACCATACGAATCAGTTGTTGAGACCAGCACCCGTCTTTGACAATGGACTGTCCTTGTATTGCTATGTTATGGACAATGATTTAAACAACCTCTCAGAACAGGAAAAAACATTAGCTCCTGCCCTGTATGCGAACTTCGATGAGGTTGCTCTTCATGTTATTGGACAAAAACAAAAGCAGGAACTACGACATTTGCTCACTTTCAGGCTTAAAAAGCATGGCCGCTACAACCTTAGTGATGAACGCGTTAAAATGCTGGAAAGCTCTATCCAAGAGAAAGCAAGATATTTGCTGGAATCTGCATAACTTAGTTTCCCGATATGAAATAGTTTCCCATATTTCAAGGTGAATCGTAATATCCAAACAAAATATCGTATCAAGTAAAAGAGCGCCGCCTCCACAGACTCGTGGAAGCGGCGCTTTATTGCTATCGTTGCTTTTCATTAACGATAGACTTGTAATTCGTTAACGAAGAGTTGTATTTTTTCTGTACATTCCGAACTGCTCTATTAACGATAGGCTCTGGGGAATCAGCGACAAGTGTGTTTTGGTTGGTCATGGGTCACCTCGCAGTGGTAAGATATCAGTTAGGATGTGTTAGAATTTCGCCTTATCATCAGTATAGCACGTCGAACACATATGTTAACCTAACTTATTATGTGCATTAATTCGCAGAATTCTTCCATAAGCAGTATGTGATTGCCACTATTGATGTTGTTTTTGCTCACTCAAATTGTCCACCAAATGATCTACATGCATGTCCAATGACTGATCCGTATACTGTCCGCATTAACGCAAAAAACAGTCACCTATTCATTATTTGCTCAAGTGAATTCTATTGCTTTTTGCTCAAAGATATGCTATTATATAATCTATATGCGTGATACAAACATAGAAAGGAACCCGTATGGAAAAGGAACTAAATCATAATGGCACCGCCTTGGAAAAGGCTAGCAATCGCGAGTATGTCTATGTCCGCTATGAATCCGATGACGATGATGAAATTGATATTTACGATGTAGTCGACCTTTGCAAAAAGGGCGTGTCAATTTTAAAGCGCTATATCGTTCTACTGTTGATATTCGTTCTGGCTGGCAGTGTGCTCGGCTACCTGAAAGCAAAACATGATGCTTCCGAAACATACACTTCCTCTGCACTGCTATTTGTAGATTTAGATCGTGAGCAGTATTCCAACTCCAACGACATTTATGACGCTTCTACTCTGAGTATGCTGGCAAAGTCTTTCTCCCAAATTGTCAACAGTGACTCCATCATGACACCTGTTTCCGATAAGTTTGCCGTAAGCAATGTGGATGTCACGGTCCCTGATGGCACACAGACCATTCAAGTCGCTGTGACTGCCGATAACGCTTCTGATGCTAAAGAAGGCTGCGCAAGCCTCGTGAATGCCGGCATCGATGCAGTAACTTCTGCTACCAACTATGCCACCATTACGGTAGTCTCCCCTGCAAGCGAGGCCACCCAGAGCAGTGTGGAAGATACAGCAAAGGATACCGCTATGACAGCCGTAGTCTTCTTGCTGGTTGCTCTCGCTATCGTTACCATTCGTGAGCTTACTTTTGCTTATAGAGCGCATGAGGCCGCCAAAGCTAATATGGAATAAGCGAGGTTTCCACATAGCAAATGCTCCCCCTGATAGATATTTTAGCTTGCCAAATAGACCTTTAACCAAGCCTTCGCAGTTGCGAAGGCTTAATTAAATGTAAGCGATTACTTACGAAGAAATTTCGTGGAATCCATGCAATTTGAAATGTCAAGTACCAATTTGAAACTTGAAGATTTTTCGTGGTTAAAGACTGCGAAAAGGAATAAAGGATTAGCATTTCAAAAATAAGTTTTACGGCTTTTTGTATATTTTTTCAACAGTTCCGTTCTGGGGCTGCTGTTTTATATTCCTCGGGCAAAAACACTTTAATCAAAAAAATGATGTGATGATTTTTTAGAAAATGCGTATAACTGAAGAATAAAATCCATGAAAAAGCTCCAAGCGCCTACATCTCGCTTCTATTGATTTGTGGCCGTTCTTATGTTACCATTATATAAACAGGATTCAAGTTTGAGATTTTTTTAGAATGAAAGGTGTCTTTCTAAAATGGCAATGAATGTGGAAAGAAATTTGAATCGAAACTATGGTATAGATTTACTACGAATTGTATCCATGTTCTTGGTTGTGACCCTTCATGTATTGGGGGGGGTGGCGTATTAAGCGCTGCACAAGGTACACAATTATCTGTTAGTTGGCTCATTGAAATCGCCGCATACTGTGCTGTAGACTGCTATGCAATCATAAGTGGTTTTGTTTGCTATCGTGAAGCAGAAACGAAGTATCACTATACTAAATACATATCTTTCTGGGTTCCCATTTTCACATATAGCTTTGGCATTACTCTTTGTACCTTTATTCTAAAGCCAGAGGCTCACGGGTTTGGAGAACTGATAAGAGCTGCATTGCCCATATCTACATCGGCATACTGGTACGCAAATGCTTACACAGGTCTTTTTTTATAATTCCGTGGTTAAACAAGTTGTTCCGCAGTTGCTCAAAAAGAGAAATGAACATGCTAGCGGTGCTTATCTTCCTTGTTTTTTCTTGCTATGCAACGATATCTAGCAATTATAGTGATGTTTTTCGCCTGGAATCCGGCTACAGTTTTGCTTGGTTGACAATTCTATATACTCTTGGAGCATGGATTAAAAAGTGTGATATTTCACATATAATGGCGCGAGGTTTTTGGATTGCTCTGTCAGCCGTTTGCATATTAATAACGTGGCTGACCCATGTTTTTGTGAGTTCTTTATTTGTTACTTATATAAGTCCATCAATTGTTATAGTTGCCATCAGTCTTGTTGCATTCTTTTCTACTGCAACGCTCACGAAAAAGCTATTAACATTTACAGCTATTTTTTCTCCCGCCGCTTTTGGCGTATATGTTTTGCATCTACACCATATTATTTGGAACAAGTTTATTGACGGAAAATTTGCTTGGATAGCAACTTCGGTAGCCTGGAAAATTCCTTTTGAAGTTTTTATTAGTGCGGCTGCGGTTTTTGTTGTCTGTATAGTTGTTGAACGCATTAGAATTTCAGTGTTTAATGTACTTGGCATAAGCAAGCTAATTTTAATCATTGAAAGGCTGTTAGAGCGTTTTCTCGACCGCAATTTTATAAAAGTACATCGTGAGAATACGCAATAATAGTCACACAGGCTAAATGTACTTTCTTTCGGAGCCTCGTTTTGCTTTTAGTGATTTTTATATATTATGATGTATCGTAACCGGTCAATCCCCCAGCTAAAAATCCATTAAGTACGAAAATAGATTCTGAGTGTTTGTGACCTCACGCGCTGTCTGTGACAGGATGTCGTGGGGCTACCCGCAAATACATTGTAGGAGAGCTGAAACATTGCCCCCATCTAGACATTATGTTATAATATATAATATTTCATGAATTCGTTGGGGGCTTACTATGTTTGCTTTACAAGTGGTCTGGTTCTACTTACTTATGCTTGCCGTTCCGCTAGCCATTGGCGGGTTGTTTTTCCCTGAGCGGAGCATACTTTCTCCTGTGTCATATCTGGCAGGACTTGCCACTGCTTGGGGTACATATGAGATCATTGGTTTGCCCTGTGCGCTGTTGTTTAAAACATCTCTTACCACCCTTACTGTGTTGTGGAGTGCAGTGATGATCCTGTTGACCGTTGCCGGCGTATTGGTGCGATATACCCACGGTCGAATGGCACTATTCTCTGCAAAGGGCTTGAAACTATCCCGGACAGCTCGGATCCTATTGGCGCTGGTTATTGTAATGGTTGTGTTACAGACAGCCCGCACCGTGACTGGATATTTTCTCGCCTTCGATGATTCAGATTACTTGGCTCAATCTACAACAGCCCTTTACACCAACACCATCAACCAATATGAGCCGCAGACCGGTCGCCAAGTTGATATTTTGGATCAAATCGAGCCACACCATAAAATCGCACTCTGGGGCATCATATGGGCCACAATGACCCAACTTACAGGCATCCACCCATCCATTCTCTGCCGGACGCTCCTGCCTGTTATTGTTATACCTGCCGCCTATATCATCATGTACCTGATTTTGAAGGACATGTTTGGTGGCGAAGAAGAAAAGCCCCTGGCTGGTCTACTATTTCTACAGATTGCTTATGAGCTTGGTAGCTGTGGTGGCGGCGTTCGACAATGGTGGCTGCTCATGTACAGCTGGTACGGCAAAACTGTGGCCGCTTTGCTCATTTGCCCGTTTATTCTGTACCTGTTCCTTATTCTCGAAAACGAAACCAACAAAAGGCATCAGCTGCAGCTCTGGGTTCTGCTAGCCCTGACGGCCTGGGCAGGCTGTATGGTAGCAGCTTCGTCCTTCCTTATGGTTCCCTTCCTCTTAGGCGTACTTGGCCTGTGTCATTTTGTCCGAAAGCGAAATTTGCTTTTCTGCATCAAGTTAGGCATTTGCACCATTCCCTGCCTGGCTCTTTACTACATCACTCGCTAACTGGTGGAGGCAGGAAAAATGAATCGGTTACATGAATTGTTTTTAATTGCACTTGATGTATTTAATCTTGCTACGTCCTGCGGGTTTTATTTTCTTCCCTTTTTGTTTGCTATTGCTTATCTCATTTTATCAGATGATGAAAAGCACAAACGGGCCATCACATTTCTTTTGGCTCCGACTGCATTGGGAATGCTTATCCTACTTTCCCCATTCGTAGGTAGCTACGCCGAGGGACGCGATTATATACAGATATGCCGCTTTTACTGGACATTACCGTTCGACCTAATCGTTGCATACTGCATTGCAGACAGTCTGTGGAAGGCCAAACGTCCAGCAGCCAAGGCTGCGCTTATAGCGGTATTAGCTTTGGGCGTGATGTCCTCCACTCGTCAGTATAACACCATCTACCCTAAGGTAGACATCGGCTGGCCTTGGGAAGTAGCTGCGAATCTGTATAAGGTACCCGCATCTGTTGAGAAAATCTGTGATACTATTCTAGCAGAGCAAAACGGTGAAGCCTGTCGTGCTGCTTTCCCTCATGATTTGGCCATGTATGTCCGTCAGTATGATGCAACAATCATGATGCCCTATGGGTCTTATGCTGAATGGTGGAATTCGGAGTCCCCTTGTTTTGGGCCTATAAACGCTGATCAGATTAACTTGGATGAGGTCGAACAGGTTGCTCTAGAGGACGGGCTTGATTATTTTGTACTGGATCAGAGCAAAATAGTCAGTGGTTCTTTGGAAAACTACACAGAGATTGAATCTGTTCCGGATGAAGAAAGATCCTATGGCGTTTACAAAAGAATACCGGAAGCTTATGATGATTGATTTTTGCGGCTTATATTTTACTCTACAGTCACGCTCTTTGCAAGATTTCTCAGCTTATCTACATCAAGACCTTTAGCAACGGATACATAGTAGCCAAGCAACTGCAACGGAATGACAGCCAGACTTTCAAAAAAGTCCTCATTCACCTTCGGAACATACACCGTGAAGTTCACCTGATCCTCGATTTCATAGTTGCTATAAGTCATTAGACCCATCAGGTACGCTCCACGGCTCTTGCGCTCCACCATATTGTATACAGGGAATCTTTTTACTATCGCATCATCTCCGCAATTTTGTTGTAATGCATTCCATCACATTGGAAACCATATCATCCTTTGTGATAATCAGCAAACCAAAATATACTGTTGCACCTAGTAATACACTTATCGTTAAGTGCCCCACCAAACCCATAGGTACAATTTTTATAATCATTAATGCAAAAGCCATTCCTGTACCAGCTATAGCATACTTTTTTAACTGCACCAAGACATTAGATTTATGAAAACAAGTTGGTAAATTAAACAACTGAACTAACATGGCAACAAATTCTGCAATCACTGATGCGATGGCAACGCCTATTGCATCTAACTGAAAGACAAGAATAAATATCAAATTTAAGGTTACGTTAACAATTGAAGCAATCACAACTGATGTTGTATATATATTTTGTTTGCTATATGCGATCAAAACTGTTCCTAACAGCTTTTCTATACTCATGACAATAAATAAAATTGCTAGAATCTTCATTAACGGAGATACCTCATCATATCCTGGTCCAAAAAAAACAGGAACAAAATAATCCGAAACGCAAATGCAACCGATTGTCAATGGTACAGCCATGAAATACGTATATTTTATAGCTGATACAAAATAGCTGTTAGCTTCAGTGTCACCATGTTGATCACTTAAGTATGAAAATCGTGGAAGGAGCACGGTAAAAAGAGAACTTATAGCAACCAGTATAATTTTAATAATTTTTTCCGCTTGACTATAATAACCGACTTGCAAGGTATCGACTAATGATCCCAGCATAGTCTTATCGAACACTGTATATAATTGAAGCGCAATATTGGGAACGAACAGTTCCCATACTCCCTTAGAATGACGAAATAAATTCAATTTGGAAAAACAAACCCTATTTATTTTCCCTTTCAAGGAAGGCCACATTGTTATATTGCCAATCAAATCGCTTAGGCAATATATGATGGTATATAGTACAAGGTCACTTTCTTTCTTTACGAGAGCCAATATCAGTACGGTAGAAATAATCTTTACAATGGAATTTCTAAGCGCAGTAACTTTGAACTGTTCCAGTCCCTGAAACAGCCAGCTAATATCAAATCCCCATGCTACAAAAGAAATAACCTGCACAGAAAAGAGTATTCTATAGTGTTTCCAAGAAGGCAGGTTTATAAAAACCAGATAGAAAACAAAAACAATTAAAATCATCACAATTCTAATTGATAGAATTTCGAAGAAAATGCAACTTACCTCATTTTTTGATTTATGCCTCCTTGCTATTTCTCTCTGGGCATAATTTGCGGTTCCCAGCATTGCAACCATACAAAAATATGACACTATTCCAGTTGCATAGCCAAAATCTCCAATTGCTTGTGCACCCAGAACTCTTGATACATACGGAGTCGTTATAACCGGTATTATTATTGTAAGCAATTGGCTCAAAAGATTATATACATAGTTTTTTTTCAGTCTACTGTCCATTTATATTCCTTTTTTCAAGCCATTGATTTTTTATATATCTTCCTGGTTGCTTATAGCTAACAACATGTGCCGGATTTCCAGCTGCTGTTGTGTTATCGGGAATATCTTTGACTACCACAGAACCCGCACCAATTGTTACATTACTGCCTACTGTCACATGCTCAACAACGCATACTCCCGGTCCAATGTACACATTATTTCCTATATCTGCAGCTTTACCCTCATTTGCTCCGATTGTAACAAATTGTGACAAATTACAGTTATCCCCGATTACTGCACTGTCACTAACAACGCAAGGACCTCCATGTCCAATATATAAGCCATAACCGATCTTACATTTGTATCCAATATTTATTTTTCCAAATGTTCGCTTCCACTTATGAATAGGTAATGCGAACATCTTTCTCGTCCCCCCGGCTTGGCACATTCTGAGCCAAAACATATAATTGAATCCCGGATCTTCTAACATCCCCCTGATAAACGTTCTAAATCCAGTTTTACCATAGCAGCGATACAAATCGCTTTTAATGTATTCATTCATTTATTGAGTCTCCGCTTTAGTAAAATCAATTTCTTATAATTTTTCTTTCCAATTGCTTTTTTTAAGACATTCTGGACTTTAGATTTAAAAGGCACCTTCGACCACGATGCAAAATAATGATGCCAGCAAATTGTATTGCATGTGATATCGGGTTCATGGATGTCGGTATCATAACCACAAAAATACTCTGATGGAAACACCGTCAATCCAGCTACTGTTTGTAGTGTATTATCTGTTTTCAATCCCTCTTTTTGTAAAATCTCTGTCACGTGAAGATTTACAGTTTTATAAATTCCATCTGCTTTTATCTCAAAATGTTCAGTTTTATATTGGTTGATAAACTCTTTTAAAATAGGAAAATTCTTCTCCACCGCAAATATCAATCCTGGCGCAACAATTCCGGTACATTCAAACCCTGTAAATCCTTTTAATTGTAAAAATTGTTGTGGTAACGGTTTGATGAACTCTACATCTGTATCCAAATATATTCCACCATATTGATATAAAATATCAAATCGAGCATAATCCGCCACAAATGCCCATTTCTTTGCCTCATAAGCTTCTTGAATATATGGAATTGTCCTAACATTATAATTGTCTTCATTCCATTCCTTAATTTCCCAACCTGGAAAGTACCTTTCCCATGTCGAAATGCAATCTATTACGAGCTGCGGTTTGGGATTTTTTCCAAACCAGCAATAATGTATTATATGAGGAATATTATCCATTTTGCTCTGGTCCCTTTCCAAACAATTTTGTAAGCAAAAGAATCGGCATACAGGAAAAACAATTCAATCCCTGCACTTCCGTTACGCCATACAACGCCCAAGCTATAATTGCAACATTATCTCTTGGATTTTTTCTTTTTGCGAGCCTTGCAAAAAGTATTGTCAATAGAATCAACCAAATTATTCCTTGGTTAATCAACATATATGTATATATACAATCAAATGTAAAAGCATTTAATTTCCAAATGGGATCCCATGTCGTTTCCGTGTATAGGGATGTCATATTTTGACCAAACAAAGTGAATCCCTCGTGTGCCAAAGCATACGCACCTAAAATTATTCTTGCATTTAACGCTTTATTCAATAGCAACACGATCCCATTGCCTGTAGTATATAGGATAATCGCTGTCCCCATAGCAACCGAAAGAAGTGGAATTATTACAGTTGCTATTTTGCCTATAAGTCGAACAAACTTATGCTTAACTCTGCAGACATAAACACAACCAATCACAACTAACATTGCAATAAAATTAGTTCTTGTTTTGCAAAAGCAGTATAGAATACCAGACCCGAGAATCATATATATAATGTGCTTTGTTTTAATTTTATGCCAATTTAGCCAAATCCCCATAATTATCAAATTAAAAACAAACGCCGCAAATGAATTTGGATGAAGTGTTCCGAAATCATATCTTGTTATACCGCCAATATTTTGCGTTATATCAAATATACCAATCATGCTGCCAATTATAGCTATTATCGTGTGACATATTACCAAAACGCTCTGCATCCTAAAAACATATCGAATGTATGTTTTAAAGTCAGTTTTTCTTATCGCCAAACAAGTAATGACAGTTGCTGCCAAAGCATTGTTTCTAGTGATCAAAGCATTATATACCGTAATACCTATGAGCATTGCATAAAGAAGCAATACCTTCACCCTATATCGCTGCATAATAATGCTTAAAATCATACAAAATGCACCTACGGCTGCTAAAATAGTATCCATAAAGTCACTGTATGGAATAATTTTGGACGCAGAAAACACTGTTTTAATAACAAGAAGGAATGTACCTGAATATAAAAACAAGTTTGCCTTTTTTTTCATTTTATATTATCTCTCCACCTCGCGAAGTAATAAAATGATATAGGTTCACAAAGAATACACATGGTTTTATTTCTTAGGTTCAGATTCAATCTTTCGTCAAGACATGCATCTGTTAAATTTCTTTTGTAGCAGTCATATATTATGGCACCCTTTAAATTCTGAATAATGCCACACTCTTTACTCATCAGCATCTTGCCGCGTAGCATCGAGCCACATGGAGAGGCAAACTTCATTTGTTTGTCATTTGCTGTTAACCCTCCCTCTAAATACTCACACTGATAAATCGGCTTATTAATAAAAGCATATTGATACTTTAAACCGATTTGAATCCACACAACATCCTCACTTAAAAACCTTTCCCCCTGAAACTCCGGAAAAGGGAATTCTTTCAAAACAGTTGTTTTAAATACCTCAGCCATATCTCCCGGTCTGTTTTCCTTAATCCGATATTTTACATAAGAATCAACAAATTCTTCTGCCTCCAGCGAAACAACCGGCTTTCCATTCGAGTAACACCTCAAGAATGAATAAACACCAATCTCACCATTATTAGAGTACTTACGATGAGTTTTGCAAATGTCATTCACAGCATTTGGAAGCAACCGATCGTCACTATCTACAATCATCGTTAGTTCTGTATGTATTGTCCTTATGCCAACATTTAGTGCAGTATGTTTTCCGCCGTTTTCTTTCCAAATATAATCAATGTGAAACGATGCCTTATTTGCAATCTTTTCTACGACTTCTTGCGTACAATCTGTACTTCCATCATCTACTATCAGCCATTCAAAGTCTTTATTGTTTTGCTGTTCTAAGGATTGATATAAATTTTTTAACAGTTCAGCACGATTATAAGTTGGTGTTATGATTGTTACTGTTTTCATCAGCTTTATTTCTCCTGCAATATTCTCTCATAATTTATTGAAGAAATCTATTTCTCCTACATATCCACACACTTAGGTTTATTGAGCCATCATTTTGAAGGATTTATCCTATTTCGAGTTTCCTCCACCAGATATATCCTTTATCTCTATCCTCTACTATATCTTATGAGACATAATGAAACATACTGATTGTCTGGTCAGGCGGATAGTATACTGCTCATTCTGAATTTTTTGCCTTGTACACTTTTAATGTTTTTCTGACAACTGTATCCCAATCATAATTATTCTTTACATATTCACGAAGATCTGTACTGTTTTCACACTGACGACTTAATATCATTTCCAGCTTATTTTTCAGATCACTTATATCCATGCTTTTAAAGGAAGTCACGTATTCTCCACCGACCTCAATATTTTCAGGTATGTCACTAACAAGACAAGGTATATTATAGCTTAGTGCCTCTAATAGACACATCGGCATTCCTTCCGCTTCACTTGGAAAAACGAAAAGCCGAGCATTAGAATAAAGTTCTTGTAGTTCCTTGCCTTCTACAAATCCGACAAACCGAATTCTATCATCACTTTTTGCTTCCCTCTTGACCTCACCAACAAAATCACTAACAAATGGAGCATCGCCAGCAATAATCAAAGGAAGCTCCGAAGGAATCTGCTTATATGCGCGAATAAGATATTCCACTCCCTTTCCAGGAACCAATCTGGAAAGGAAAAGAATATAACCATCCTTATTCAATCCGTACTTTTCTTGTATAATTTCGGGTGGAATTATGTCTTGAAGGGTTACACCGTTTGGAATATATATAGCTTCCCTATTATATCTGGTTTTGAAGTATGTTTTTTGTTCCTCGGAAAGGACAATAATCTCGTCAGCATACTTGGCTGCAATTAATTCACCCCACCTCATGAATTTTGCGCCAAATCCCTTCCATTTTGGCGTTTTGTAATTTAGTCCATGTACTGTTACTATCGTACGAATTCCAAAAATATGAGGAAGAAGTAAGAAAAAGCTCGGTCCAATTCCGTGATAATGGATAACATCATAGTGTTGAAATAATGCATGAATAGATGCAAAAAAAGAATAAACCACTGCATCAGTTGACTTCTTTTCAATTGTTGGAATAGTAATTATGCGAACACCTTTATACTTCTTTTGGGGCTCAATAAATTTGCTTTTCCGATTGTATACTGTCACTTCATTTCCAAGATTTGTCATTCGTGTTGAAAGTTCCTCAACTACAACCTCTATCCCGCCTTCTCTTCCTGGAATTCTCTTGTGCCCAATCATTGCAATCCGCATGTTTAATGTATCTCCTCTTGACTCCTATTTACTATTGTACATTTGAACATAACATTCCTGTAACTTTGGGGCCTCAATTTGAATATCATAGCCTTTTTCTGCCAATTGAGTTCGCGTATCCTGGCTTTTCTCTCTTCGCATATTCATAATTTTGTCAGCCCATTCTCTAGGTTGGCATTTTAGGCTCATCATTTCGGCTTGATTTGTGAGAAGTACTTCATCGGAAATTGTATTTGAGAACAAGCACGGAAGACCATTTGCCTGAGCCTCCACCCCCACAACAGGAAGTCCTTCAAAAATTGATGGCATAACAAATACATCCATTGCTTGATACAACTCATCAACATCCGATCTATCGATAAGAAAAATCACGTTTTTCTGAAGCCCTAAATCTTCAACCCTTTTTCTAAGAGCTACTTCATCTTCTCCCTTTCCAATTAGTAAAAGTCGAATATTCGTATTTTCTTTCTTTATCTCATTTACAATCTCCAATAAAAACATTTGATTCTTCACATAATAGAATCTGCCCACATGTCCGATAACAAATTTTCCATTCAAGTTCAGTTTATTTCTGATATCATTTCGTTTATGGTCATCATATTGGAATTTTGTCAAATCTATTGCATTGTGCATTATATTGACTTTTTTCCTTGGATACATAAAATCAGCAGCCTTTTGGCTACAGGCAAAATACCAGTTGGCTTCATAGGGCATAAGAAGTTTTGCAGCATATTTAATTGGAAGTTTGAAATCCAAGTCCAATTTTGATGAATGGCTATGCCCTATTCTATTTGGTATGCCAGCTCTTTTAGCTGCATACAGTGGAAATGCTGACATAGTATCAATATGAGAATGCACTATTTTATACTCATGGTGTTCATCAAAAAAATTTGATAAAAAAGAAAAGTAACGCAAATAGTTCTGTGGGTATAGACGCGGGGCTCGATATATTTTTCCGCCTAAATCTTTTATCTCACCTTCATAAGCACCTGGCGTATCTCTATGCGTCAAAAAATCGAATTGCACCTGAGATCTATCTACATTTCTATAGTAGTTCATAAGCATTGTTTCGAGCCCTGCCCGATCCATTATATTAACAACTTGAAGTACTCGAATCATATTCTTTTCCCCGTTCTTATTTTGTCTGAACTTTTTCCTTCCTTAAACAAGTTCCAAACTGTTTGCTCAACTGTTGCCAAACAAATACTTGATATCAATATTAATAAATCTGCCACATACTCATTCATGTAGTTTTTCAAAAATCCCATTTTAAGTAGTACAAAATATTCATTCAAATACATAAAAACGAGATTTTTCCAAGCCTATACAGCCCCCACCGATTATTGGAAAATCTTCTAAGTTGATTAGTTCAAAGAAAGCTATAATTCCCACTGCCGCAAGTAATGTAAAAAACAGTTCCTCTAGACCCTCATGTGTCTTTCCGTATCTATAAGCTACGACCAATGCACTAAAGGCAAAAGAAAGTATGCAGACAACTTTTTTCTTTTCTGGTGTAATTTCCTTATTTCTAATCTTGCCCCAAATAACCCCAGCAGGAAACGAAAATACATATGCCCATGCTATTGTTCCTCGATGCCATGCTATTGACAAATAGCCCAATCCCGTAATAATAATTTGAAGAATCGCCGCGACAAGAAGTCCTGCCTTTCGGTTTTCAATTTTTATAGTGAAAAAAATATAGCATACATTACAAATATATACGAGATGTACCATGTATTCTGCCGCAAAAATCAAAAATTCCCATCGTTATATTGAAGTAGATTCGCTCTCTTATGTTTAGTGTAGCCATTACACTAATTGCATCACAATAGTTTCAAGGTCTCAAGACAACAAACCCTGAAATAACATACTTTTTTGATAATGTTTACCCCATATTTCACTTTTAGTGGCACTCAAATGCAACAATCACACATTGTTACTGCGACACCGAAAACCTCAAGTCTAATACTCTCTTCCATTACTTTTCCATTGTTTCCCTATACTAAAACTCTCGTAATCTCTATCGATTACAGAATCAGGGTTTTTTCCCCCCTTCTTACGGCTTTTATCCACCATTTATCGCGCACATTTACCATTACAGTATCTAAAAACGCCTTTCCAACTAAATGTCATTTGTCTCAACCAAAAACGTAAGTGAACTGAAACAAGCCCGCGGATCGTTACTTAAAGCAACGGACCGTGGGCTCAAACTATTCTTCAGGCATTTTTCATTTGTTTTCTAGGGCACCAGATACATATTTCAACGCCCCTGATAACCCTCACAATTTCTCTTTCGGTCACTTCAACAAATGATATACTTGAAGGACAATTCAAGCCTTTAAAAAGTATCCATCCATTTTGAGAATAGATGATACCCATTTCAACAGAAGCCCATATATTATATGTATAGATATATTACCACACAATGCAAATTTTTTCAACAGGACAAATTATATCATTGCTGTTTCTGCTCCCTCAAATTGTCCCCTGAAAGGAAAGCGCTCGTAAGCGATCAATTTGCATAAATCGGAGCAGTAGCGACACTTGCACGGAGTTTTAGCGTCACCGCTATCGGGGAAATAGCCCTACTTGCATAAATCGCTCCGAAAGCCCCATGTGCACGGAGTTTTAGCCCCACCGTGTCGGGAAAATAGCCCCACTTTCACGCACTAAAGCCCCAACATCCTCTATAATGAACATGGCACAGTAAATTCTGTGACTAAATTCTTTATGGAGGGCTCCTAAATGATAAAGCTATTACTGCAATAGCTAAACCGGTTCCAAACAATAACCAAAATAGTTTCTTCACAATATCGCTCCTGTTTACATAATTAAATTCCTATATTCTTAATCTCCTTGCTGCGTTGCTTACTGACTGCACAAAACAGTATACAAAGTTTCAAACAACAAGAGCCACGGCTTCCCGTGGCTCCAGTATATCATAAATCGCTAAACAAATCTGTCTTATAGACACCCTTTTCTAACATTTTCTTGAAGTTGTCCTTTACGTCCGCGACATCTTCGTGGTAGGTCATTCCGTACCATGTGTCGTTGGTTTTCAGAACCTTTACAGACATATTGCCTTTCTTCAACTGCTCACCAATGAAAATTGGAATCAAATACTCTGCTTTTAACGGATTACCCGGCACTTCTTCCTTGAAGAACTCTTTGAAACCGTCCTCCAGCACATCCTGAAAATCAGGAGTTAAGCCCCACATATTCATGGAAACAAGAGAATTTACATTGACAGCCACACCGTCTGCTTCTGCACCATCTGCAGTCTTTACGATGTTCTTGGTCTCTACAACCTCAGTCAAGTTGTTATCCTTGTCCATCTTGCAGATACCACGAGTCACGCCGCCATTATCGGACAGGGTGTTCTTCAGCACAAAACCTGCCATACAAGACTTGCCGCCATTCACCAGATACAAGGGTTTCTGGTCTGCATTGCGCGGATGTGCCTGTCCAATAGTGGTATGTGGTGTCAATTCGACCATAAATGAGGTCAGCAACTTAACCTTTAACGGAGAGCAGTGTGATAATCCTATGTATGGCCGGATTATGAATTGTTCTGAAAGCGGAAACACTTATCTTCCTGCATTTACTGATGACCAAACCAAGGAAATGATTAACACCCTTGGGAAATATAGCAATATCGCGTTTTCCTATGTTTATGGACGTATCAACAATGCTTTTGGAGGACAGCCGTGGGCCATTCGTCAATTTTGTTCCTACATATTTGATAATGTGAAATCGCAGCGAGAATCCACGCATGTATTTGAGGTCAGTAAAGCAACTTGTGATAACCTCATGCGCCAATTTCAAACATCTTCCGCCGGAGTTCATTTATGTGAAACCATCCTTCAGCATTTAAGCATATATCGTTCTGAATATTCTCTTCTTAAAAAAATGGCCCTTAGCCCCGAAAAATACAATTCCGTTTCTGGTGATGACATCATATCTATTGATCATCTCCAAAAGTATGGACTAATTGAGCACGATATTCATACAGGCTATATATCTTTTTGTATTGGAATAATCCGTGACCATATTTGTAAAACCGAAACAAAATTCCGTACCGCCTACAATACAATGAATCGCTTTTTTAAGTCTTGCGGCTTATAATCATATAAAATGGAAGTTATGTCAAATTTGCAAACAACCTAAACACGTAGTCATATTTTTCCATGTTTGCCTTCCTGTTATACTTTTTTGATTTTCCCTGTTGTTTCTTCCTATCGCAACGCCTTCTTCTTTGTGTTTATATTTTTACGTTAAAATCATAAAATAATAAATCCCGCATAAATTTACAGACACCTCTTGATTTTCCTGGATGCTGTCTGTGGTTTATGCGGGCATTTTTCTCATTCTCTTACCGTCAAGCAGGCATATTATTGCTGCGTTCACTCCGCTTCATTCCCATAAAAGGAGGAACAGAAGCACGGCTCAGTCCCTTTTCATGGGCTTTCATCAGCTGGTACTCGTGCGTAGCCACTGCATCAATAAATTCACGCTGCTTCGGTGTTGCATGGTAATAATCTGTTTTAAAGCGTTTACATACGCCAAATAAAACATTCAAATATTCCATTGTATCATTGCTCATAGGAGCAACCTGCAGTTCAAGTTCTTGATCTTTCATACTGAACCCTCCAATCTTTAAGATAAGTAGGTACTGAAAATTTCTTGTGCGCCTTCATCAGCCAGCATAAGCAGCTTTGGGCCTCCCGAATGTGGCTGAAAAATCGGAACTGCATGAAAGTCTTTGATGTAGTGATCATACAGTTCATCTGTTTTTGCTTCAAAAGTTACAATACCACCATGTCCACTATCAATCGACAATTGAATACCATAAGCAATCATCATTCGACCAATGCCTGCGTATTTCCGCACGGTGCTAATTGTCGGATTACTCTCAGGATGTGCTTCAATATTCGCAATAAAAACTGATATTCCGTGATCATCTTCTCTATATGCACCCAATGCTACAATTTCGCCAGCATCCGTTTTCGCTGCATACTTTTCCAGCTTTGGGTCGCGGATAAATTCACTCGTCCAATCAGATTGCCACTTTTCCTTTGTAGAGGTCAGGTCTTCGTTGGTTGCCGATTCAATATCGATCTCAATCTGTTTTCCGGTCGCAGTTTCTACCACATAGTACTGGAGAACCATTTCCTCCACACTCCCTTCTATAGCTATTGTAGCATGAACTTTCCAAAAACGCAAATATCATTTCTTACCCTGTTTCGTAACTTTTCAATGTGTCCTCAAATGTAAAACGAATTTTCACGCGCTCATCGTTGAAAACCTCAATGCGGTCAATAAAGGTTCCCACCACATTCTGCGACAGATGCATCACATCGCCAACTTCTCCCACCGTATTCATCACGGCTTGCAAACTATCCGTATCCTTTTTCACAGGCTGGAAAATTTGATCTTTCTCGGTACGAAGTCGTTGAATCTGCTGTTCCATTTCACGGCTCAATGCAACTTTCTTTGTTTCAAGGTTGCTTTTTCCTGAATTCTTCAGCATCAGCTTTTTCAAGTTCTTATGTTCTTCTAACCGCTGGTACAGTTCCTTATAGATGCCGTTCCAGAGGTCTTTCTCTGAGATGGAAACATGGCAAAATTTACAGTAAAAATACAGCGAGCCATCCCTTTGCCAATGGCAAACCAGCTTTTCTCCGCACTCTTTGCAAAATATCCGGCCTTTGAAGATGTTCGGATTGTTCTTTCTGCGCTGTTTGCACCATGTTTTCCGTTCCTCCCTGACCGCTTGCTCGGCTTCCCGTAATGCGGAAATTTCATCAAACAATTCCCAGCTGATAATCGCCGGATGGCTGTCCGGCACCATCCGCCAGCTTTCCCGTGGATTCTGCCCGATTTTCCGATTCTTTTCATCGTAGGCGATGCGGTTATAGACCATTGTTCCTGTGTAGATTGGATTTTCCAGCACCTTTGTCACGAACACGGTCTGCCATGCTGGGTCCTTTACCCGCAAGGTGTTTTTCAGGTATCCCAGCTGACAGCGGCGTGTAAAAGGTGTTGGGATTCCCTGCGCAGACAGCTTCTTTGCAATCTCGCGCTCTTTCATGCCGGATTTCTTCCAGAGAAAAATCCGAACTACCACATCGCTGACTTCCTCGTCCAGAATCAAATGATTCTGCTGATTTCTCTTGTAACCGAACGGAACAGGCGTATAAATTTCTCCTCGTGCTTCCTTGGAACGAAAGCACGACTGAATCTTCTTGGACAGGTCTTTCGAGTACATTTCATTGATCATGCTCTTGATCGGCACCAGCATCCCGTCCCGGCTCTGTCTGTTCAGGCTGTCATAATTATCATTGATGGCTATAAATCTTACGCCAAACAGTGGAAACACTTGCTCCAGATACTGACCTGTTTCCACGAAATTGCGACCCAGTCGGGAGAAGTCCTTTACCACGATGCAGTTGACTTTCCGCTCCTGCAGTGCTTTCAACAGCCGTTCAAATTCCGGGCGGTCAAAGTTCATCCCTGTGCACCGCTTGTCCGCAAATACATCCAGCAGCATCAGATCATCCCGGTGGTTGATATACTCTTTGATGTAAGAAATCTGTACTTCCAGCGATTCCATATCCCGAAGTACATCATCAAAATCGGACAGTCGTGCGTAAATTGCGGTTTTCCAGATACGGTGCGGTGCGTTTTCCGCTTCCCGCTGCGCAGCACTTACCTTTTTGCTTACTCTTGCCATAAGTCACAGCCTCCTTTTAAGCTGATACTTCACGCTGCCCCATCTGCTTTTGATGCAGTTCTTCCAGCAGGTCCGCAATTTCATCGTGGAATCGGAACGTAATTTCTACCCGATTGCCCTCATAGACTTCGATTTTCTCAATCAATTCGACAATCATCGGTCGGGTGATTTCTTCCAATTTTCGATACTTACGGTACACATCCAGAAACGGATAAGCATTTGGAGCAGTCTGTAAATTTCGCTGTTCCGCTTCCAATTCCTCAATTTTGCGGCTATACTCTTCGATTCGCTTGCTGTACAGTTCGTTGTAGTTCAGAAAATCCTCCCGTGTGAGGATTTCGTCTGCGTAATCCCCATACAATTTTTCCTTAATGCCCTGTGTATGGGCCTTTTCTGCAGTCAGCTGCCGAATCTGCCGTTCGATGCGCCGCACACGGTAGGGTTCCTGCTGGGCCTGCCGGATGCTTTCTACAAACTCTGCTTCCTCCATCACGATCTGGATCTGCATCTGGAGCGCATTCCGCACAATGTTATAGAACTTTTCATCCCGCAGGTTATGGCTCGTGCAGCTGCCCTTGTTCTGCTTGCTGCCGGAGCACTGATAATAGATATACCGCTTTCCCTTATAGCTGGCTGACCTGCGCACCAGCCGGCTGCCGCAGTCTCCGCAGTAGAGAAAGCCTGCAAACAGAGCCACCGTTTCGGCATCGTTCGGCCTGCGGGTTTCGGTTTCCAGAATTCTCTGCACCAGTTCAAACTGCTCTTTCGGAATAATTGCTTCGTGGGTGTTGTCCACGATTGTCCAGTCCCGCATCGGCACGTTCATTTTCTTTTTAGAACGATAATCCAATCGCCGGGTCTTTCCCTGCACCAGTTTTCCGGTATAGACCTCATTGTGCAGGATGCGGTCCACCGCCTTGGCAGACCACGGCGGCTCATCGCTCTTGCGGAAGTGCAGGCTCAGCTTTGCACCGCTCTGCAGCTTTCGCGTAGCTGGGGACGGTACCTTTCCTGCATTCAACCGGTCTGCGATGCCCTGATTGCTCATACCGCTGATCTTCCAGCGAAAAACACTTTGTACATTTTCTGCTGCCAGTTCGTCTACGATCAGCTTGGTATGATTGCTGGGGTCCTTCTGGTATCCATAGGTTGCAAAACTTCCCACAAAATCGCCGCGCTTCCGCTTTACCTCAAGCTGACTCTTGATTTTGACGGAAATATCCCGACAGTAGGCATCGTTGAGCAGATTCCGCATTGGGACCATGATGGAATCGCTGGTCTTCCACGCAGATTGACTGTCATAGCTATCCGTCACTGCAATCAGCCGGACCCGCATGACCGGGAAAATACGTTCCAGATAACGCCCCACTTCAATGTAATTTCGTCCAAAGCGGGACAGATCTTTCACCAGAACACAGTTGATGGTCCCCTGCTCCAGTTCCCGAAACAGCCTTTGGAACGCAGGCCGTTCAAAGTTCGAGCCGGAGTAGCCATCGTCCACAAACTCATCCACGATGCACAGTTCCGGGTGGTCTGCAGTATAGGCTTCCAGCAGGGTGCGCTGGTTTGCAATACTGTCGCTCTCTGTCTTATCGCCATCCTCACGAGATAAGCGTAAGTACAAGGCTGTACGGTATCGGGTTGTATTTTGCTGTGTTCTCTTCTGCAAATTCATATCAGGGTATAACAAAAGCCTTCCACCTCCTTAACGAATCGGCAATACTGTTCGTCAGAGAAGCGAAAGGCTCCACATTTTTTTGTAGAACAAGCCTACCGAGCAAGTTCTGCTCAGTTTGCACATTCCTATTTTCTTACCCGTAAACAGCTTACCAGAATCATCATCTTTTGTCCAGTGCTTTATCGCATTAAAGTGTGAAATTTTTTTCTGCGTGTTTTTTCAGCAGCTTGCCGAAAGTTTCTCTGCCTTTTCAGCTGGCCGATTGAAAACACCTGCCAATGCACTCAGACAGTGTACTGCTCCCTCTCGGTGCGAAATTCAGCTTCACAATAATTCCGTTGTCCAGATAGCAATAAGGATTTCGGACCTTATCCAGCAGATTTTTCAGCCTTTCCTCCTGCGGCAGTCCGTGTTCCACTGCATCCTGCGGCAGTTCCTCCAGTTCAGACTGTTCAATCGTGCGAATATCTCGGTTCTTCATCTGGTGGATCTGCTCCAGCCAATTCATTCTGCCGTTTTCTTGCAATCGCGTTCCTCCCATTCAAGCCAGAAGTGTTTTCAGTAAATCCAATTTTGCCTGTCCTATATCCTTTCTCATGCTGGGGCCTGTGCAGGCAATCGGGGTACACAGTTCCAACAGACGGTCATAGATACGGGCGTGTGCGGTATCCTGCGGGTTCTTCAACTCCGTCAGGGTCAGGTTCGTGGTAACGATCAGCGGTTTCCGGCTGCGGTAGCGGCTGTCGATGATGTTATAAATTTGCTCCAATGCATATTCCGTACCACGCTCCATGCCAAAATCATCAATGACAAGCAACGGATAGCCGCAGAGCCTGTCCACGACTTCATTTCGCCCGGAGAAGGCGTTATTCAGTTCATTCATGATTCGGGCAAAATTTGTCATGCAGACGGCCACTTCCTGTTCCATCAGGGCATTGGCAATGCAGCCCGCCATAAAACTCTTGCCTGTACCAACACCGCCCCAGAGCAGCAGCCCCACATTCCTTTCCCGCATTTCCGGCCAGTGGGCCGCATACCGCTGTGCCAGCTGCATCTGTGGATTTTGCCCGTGATCGTTTGCAAATGTCCAGTGCTGCATCGCCCAGTCGGTAAAGCCCTGCAGCTTCAGCCGCTGCACTTTCTCGTAATGCAGCCTTGCACGTTTTTCTTTCTCTTGCTTTTCCCTTGTAGCCTGCCTGCACCGGCATTCAGCCGGATGGCGGTCACGCCCAAACAGTTTTTTGCCATTTGGAAAGAACGCTTCCTTGGGAGTTTTGCAGTTGCCGCAGTACAGCAGCCCATCTTCTGCAACATAGTCCTGCGGTTCCACAGAGATCGTCATAAGCCTGTCCATCGCTGTCTGGATCGTTTCCGTCATAAACTTTCCTCCTTGTTGTAGGTATAGTCCGGGATGCCTGCTCCCGGTTTCTGTTGTCTTTTCTTCCGTGCTGACCAGCTACGCAGGGTCGCCGCATGGTCTGCGTACTTCCTGCCTGTAGACTGCATATAGGCTGAAAGGTCTTCGATCAGAGTATCCAACTCTGCAATTTCCATTTCCAGTTCCGAATAATCTTCCAGAAAAACATTCCGATATCGCCCATACGCTTCTTTAGTTCTATTCAGTTGGTTCAATCTTAGGTTGTTCTTATTTATTTGGTTAGGTGTGCAGTTTTGCGCAACCGTATTGCTCACTTTTGAGCAATCAGGCTGCTCATTTTTGACCATCTCGACTGTGCATTTCTGCACAGTAGATGGGAAGCTTAGGAACACCTGGTTTGGCTTGGAAAAGCCATTGGACCGCCGTTCGATCAGCCGTGCAGCTTCCAGTTCCCGCAGAGCGCGGGTGACACTGGAAATGCTGCTCTGAAGATCTTCCGCCAGCCCTGCCAGCGGATAGAGCACATATGCCCGGCCCTGTGCATCCACCCAGCTGTTCTTCTGCGAAAGGGTCATGCGGTCCAGCAGCAGAACATATGTTAGCCGCGCTGTATGGGACAGGCTCATCTGCAGCAGAAATTTCGGATAAGGAAAATACGCGGGCAGTGGGGTTTGTGCCTTGATGTACTCTTTACTCAAACTTCCTCCTAATCGTTTTCAAAAGTCCTTGCCGAATGGGAAAGCTCTGCACGGGCTTACGCATCCGGCAGGGTTCCGGGGTGCGGGGTGGAAGACCCTGCTGATTACAGGCTCATATCGTAGCTACGCTTCTTACGTTTCGGTTGACGTACGCGCTGTTCCTGTCGAACCTGCTCCTGCCTTGCCTTTTCGCGGACTTTTGCCGCCCACTCGCGTTTCCATGCAAGGTCGGATTTCATTTCATCGGTTTTTCGGAAGATGCTGTACACGTTATCCGATGCAATTTCCAGACGCCGGGATTCTTCTCTCAGGGGAGCGTATGCCTTTTTCCTCTCCGCGATTTCTTTGGTCAGTTCTTCTTTCCGTTTTTTCAAGGATTTCAGCGATGGCAGCTTTCCATCGTTTTCTTCCCAGAAATATTTCACGGATTCTGCATAGGCGTCCAATTCCTTGGAATGCTCTGCACGGAATTTTTTCTTAAAAAATGCCTTCGCAAATTGCTGCTGGACCTCTTTTGTAGAAAGGTACTGTCCCGCATAATGAATCTGCTCATTGGTTTTGTACAGTTCATCCTCTGTCTGTGACAGCCGATCATACGCAGCCTGCGCATTGGCCTGTGCTGTCTTACACAGATCGTTCAATTCCGTCAGGTCGTTGATGTTGTTCTCCTGTACCCATACCAGCGTTTCGGCCATCTTCTGCAAATTGCTGATTTTGACCTTTAGCGCATAGGCCAGATTTTCCTGTGCCTTGACATTCTCCTGCAGGTCCACAACGAGCCGTAGCCTGGTTCTGGTTGTAAAAATCAGTATGGGTTCTTCCTTGTACCGCAGATTCTTCTCGGCGTTCTGAACAAAGAATCCTTCCAGACATTCTCTTTTGCAGCTTTCTCCCAGAGAACGCTCCGATATGAACTTGTTCCGTTCCGGCGGCAGATAGCTATAACGACCACGTTGTGTTTTGACAAAAATATTATATTCATTCTGCAGGATGCTTTGAAAATCTTCATACGAGATTGCTTTCTCACGAGCAGCGGCAACAGCATCCCGGATAAGTTGTTTCTGTGTTTGAAATTTTGTCGGGTTGGGCGTAAACCCTTCCTTTTCGATTTCCTGTTTTTTCTCATCCAGCCACCGCTGTGCCCAATACTCTGCTTCGGTCACACCCGTTCTGGATGGTGACAGCAAATCGACTTGATGCAGAAATTCACGGTTGCACAAATCCATGAGGGATTTCTGCAAGTGCTTTAGATACTCGTTCGTCACGTGGTGCTTGTACCCTGCCTTGCAGTCAATGGATTGCTCCATAAAGGGCTGCTTAGGTACATCCAGCTTTCGCAAACTGTTGATTACGATATGCACATGAATGTTGCCGCTGCCATTATGACCGTCCATGTGCGTACAGACCAAAGCCTGATGCCCCGGAAAATTAGCTTTTGCATATTCCAGTCCAAGCTCCTGCGCCCGTTTACCCGTCAAACAATTTTCTGTGCTGTCCCGTGGATCAAAGCTGATGATGTAATGGTGCGATTTAATTTCATCCTTGTTTTTGTTCTTCTGATATTCGCGGTTCAGTTGCTGGCAGGCCGCATCGAAGGAATAGGGTTCACAGTTCAGACCGTCCAGATAAAACTCATCCCGCATGATACGATTTCCGTTCTGGTCAAGGATCGGAGTTTTCCGAAGCTCGTCATGCTTGAAAATCAGATACTCCAGTGCAGCACCATAGTTGGAACTCTTACTTACGATGTGCTTTAAGATTGCCATAGTTCTTTCCTGCCATTTCTGCGACCTGCTCCCGCATTTCAAAAATGCAGGAAATCGCATGGTTGATGTTTTCGTGCATCGCACGGGACTGGATACCGCCGCTGTTGAAGAAAGCCGCGATCTGGTTCAGGTTGTTTCCGATGGCGGCAAACTCCCGTGTGATTGCTTCGATCTCGTCCGGGTGAACATAGAACACATACGAAGTATTCACGCGGCCTTTCACCAGCATCAGGTTCTCCGGGACGTCGGCATAGTTTGCCAGCAACTGCTTGGTGTCTTTGGGCAGGCAGTAGCCGCCGCCCGATGTCAAGTCTTGGACAACATTTTTCACAAATTTCTATTTTAGAAGTGCTGCCACATCCCGCCGCAAATCCTTGATTTTCCTTGATATTCCGTCATTTTTCTCTTTGGCGGTCTATTTTTTTGCCCTAATCTTCATTTTTACCGCTGATGATCTAGGTTCTTCACCTTTTTCAATCATAAAAGAATCCTCGTTCAATCTTTTTCTGTGCTGCGCTATATCTTTACAGGATTCCATATCAATCTTTTCCAAAAATCCTGCTTATCTCTGGTTTTTCCATCAAAAGCAGAAATTCGATCCAACATGCCATCAACAGCCCGGAAAGATAGGTGTCAAAAATGCCCTGAGATTTTTGTTAAAAAAGACTAAGATTTTTAATTTTCGAGCAAGCGATACACTTTTTCCTCTCCATCATGTTCTTTGTTAAAAAATAAACATTCGTTAAAAGTCCGGCAAAGATTCATCTGGTTTGTCAGGAAGATAACCTTTTTCACAATAAAAAAGCTCCCACCTGCAACTCAAAGTTTCCTTTGAATCACAAGTGGGAGCCACTACCAAATCTTCAAATATTATTCTTAGTTCTCTTTTTGTTCTGCTTCAATTTCAGATTTTTTTCTTCTGCCCCGGCGTTTCTTTTCTGTTTCCGGTTTCACATCCCCAATATCATAAATGACAACTTGCTCATCCGGGTACAAGGTTCCATTCAAGGTATAGCTAAGTTTACCACCATTGTCATCCTCGAAAGGCAGCATTCTCCGAAACTCTACCTGGATAGCCGGCACCTTAATGCTGATTGCATAAGTCTGCTTGCTTTCCTCATTACTGAACTTGATCGCATTCGGATCTTTTTCTGAACAAGGCTGAATCGCAATCTGCCTAGTCTTTGCGTTGAGCAGCACCCTGATGTACGGTGCATAGTTCAACTCTACAGCCGTTGCCTTATTAAATTTCAGGCTGTTTGAAGTCACCGTCATAACAGACTCGCCTTTCGGTTGCTTTAGATTGATTACCTCAAATCCCTTCAAAATTTCCATTTCACATTCCTCGCTTTCATATTCTATGTGTTCCTGCTCTGGCTTTGCATCAACCAGTGCCATCACCTTTTCTGTTGCCGTTTCCAATCTCTTGAGGGAAACAGCCTTCCATGTAGGTCTGATGGGGACGAATCCTAACAGCACTCCCTTTCGTAATGGAATCAGCCTTTGCTGCTTGGGGCGAATGCGTCTCCGCTTGCCTGCAATCTGTTCAAGCCTTACCTGTGCCTTATCCCAGACCTCTCGCTCTACGATTGCGGGGTGATGGTCTGGTATAAAATACTGCTCCACCTCGCCTTCGTTTTTCTTGGTCTTGTGGGTCAAACAATCTACCGTATAGGTTTTCTGCATCAGAACGTCGCCGCAGTATTTTTCATTCCGCAGGATATTCTTGACCGATTCACCCGTCCACGGGTTATTTTTGATTGTCCTGATTTCCAACGCATTGAGCTTTTCTGCAATTTCTGCTGGGTGCATTCCTTTATCAAAGCTCATATAGATGGTACGAACAATTTCAGCTTCGTTGGTAACGATTACCATTTCACCATCATCGTCCGTATCATAGCCCAGCAGACTCGTCGTACTGATTTTTTGCGTTCCGGCTTTCATCCGGCTTCGAGTTGCCCACTTGATATTAGTGGAGATGCTTCGGGATTCCTCCTGTGCGAAAGAAGCCAGCATCGTCAGAAATACTTCTGCCTTTTCATCCAGACTATCCAAGCGTTCCTTGTCAAAATACACACTGACCGGCGGCCGGAGATTCCGCAGCAATCGAATATTAGTCAGGCAGTCCACCACATTACGAGCAAAACGGCTGATAGACTTCGTAAGAATCAGATCAATTTTCTTAGCCTTTGCATCCTCTATCATCTGCTGAAGCTGCACTCGATGCTTAACTTGTGTACCAGAGATTCCCTCATCCGCATAAATGCCTGCCAGCTCCCAGTCTGGATGCTCCGCTATAACAGTGTTGAAATGTGCCATTTGCTCTTCCAGACTGGTTTCCTGCGCCTCCTGGTCTGTGCTGACACGACAGTATGCAGCGACACGCTTTTTAGGTGGTTCTTCTGTTTCCGCCACGACACCCACTGTTGCAGGAATAATTTTTACATCATAGGTCTTTGTCAGGCGAGGTGTCTTTTTTCTTCCCTTTTCCTTACGCCGTTCTACCACAATCGGCCTTTTAGCATGACTATCGCTTGCCACATTCCTCCTCCTTTCACTTTTTCTTCCTATTACAAAGTTGCCCATGTTATAGCATTATCATTAATGTCATAACATGGGCAAACACTATTTGCAGACTCTCTATCTTACTTATTATACCGCATTGTGGGTATCTCCACAATATCCATTTGCATACCCAACCCGTATAATGAAACGTAAAGAACGATTTTTTACAAGCAAAAGTGGTGACAGCATTGATTGATTTTACTCCTCTGTGGGAAACTATGCGCCGCAAGCAGGTAACACAGTACCAACTTCTCAAAAACGGCTTGGACAACAAAACGCTGGACACCCTGAAAAAAAATCGGAATATTACACTATCCACATTAGAAAAACTTTGTCTGATGCTTGATTGTACTCCTAATGATGTGGTGCAATTCATTCAAGACGATAAAAAATAATGCCGTCATAGTACCGTATAGTCGGTAGCTGTGACGGCATTCCATTATATATAGGTAGAAACGCTCACTCTATAACTATCGCATTCCTGCGGAATGAAACACCCTCATAGCCGAGAAGATTTACGAATCCTCTCAACTATGAGGGCGTTGTTTTTTATTCGTGCAGTTCCAAGGGCAGGCCATCCGGGTCAAAGAAAAAGGTCATTTTCTTTTTGGTGTAGCTGTCCAATCGAA
>ERZ773104.1555-NODE-1555-length-29766-cov-6.764599_pt1 | contig 29766 bp, 26 predicted proteins | sample MGYA00511920_ERZ773104 | MGnify/ENA primary metagenome ERZ773104 (study PRJEB29015, sample SAMEA2737857) | human gut metagenome | biome: human gut; feature: human-associated habitat; material: faeces | place: China | collected 2012 ...
GTCCAATTTCAATTCCGGGTAATAGGGTTGACCTCATTCCAATAAAGCAGTTGTCGTGGATTACGATTGGCGCAAATTTAAACACATCTTTATATTCCTCCGTATCACGGAATAAGAACGTGCCTGCGTCGTGTGTAACAAAGTTTACTTCTGCAGACAGGAGTACATGGTTTTCGACTTGAATCAACCACGGCTCGCTTCCCCACCGAGGATTTCCAGTAAATCTGCACTCGTTTCCAACCTTAACGCCAATTTTGCGTGCGTAATCAATTGGATTTCTTCTAGCTATCCTTTCTGTAATTTTTCGGATAAGTTTCATTTACCATATCCTCCCACTACTATTTCCGGTTATGCCTTCTTGTTTTTCATATCCTTATTTGCCTTCAGATAACGAACACCATACAGCACTGTAACAGTAAAAATCAAAGCTGCAATAGCATAACGTACAAATGCATAATCATAAATTGAAATTGCCAGCATAGAAATAATAAGCGTCAGCATCGATATGATTGCGATCATTTTATTGTCGTACACAAAATCGACCGCCGTAACATTTTTCTTGAACTCACGATTTGCCCAAATTGACAGCAATGCTGCCATTACGATATAGGAAACCAATGTTGTATATGCGGCAGCCATGTAACCATATGCATTGATCATGAGATAATTCAACACAACATTCAATAGTGCTGCAATCGCAGAAGAAATCATGATCATTTTCGTTTTCTTTAAATAGACCAGAATATCCGAATACAAATTTGACACTGCAATAAAATATACACCACCTGCAATGGAGGGCATAATATAAATTCCTTTATAGTATTCAGCTGTCGCCAAAATCCTCACAATTTCCGGGGCAAGGTACACAAGTAAAATTGCGACCAAAGAGTACATTCCCAGCATCGTCATAGAAAGTTTTCTGATTTTGCTTTTCGGATTTTCCATGTTTTGGTACAAATACGGTTCAAAAGAAGCGTTAATCGCAGTCCAAACCATCAATGACAATGAACTAACAGTATACAAGGTACTGTAAACACCCACTGCAGAATTCCCAACCATTTTACTTATCATAAGACGATCAGAAACACTTAAAATCTGAGATGCAATAGAATAACCTATCAGCGGTAGACTCAACTGAAGCGAAAACTTCCAATACTTAGATGAATAAAAGCACTTACCCTTTAAGAAAATAGAAAGCCATATAACTGCGGCAACACCATAAACTATGGAATAATTCGCAAATAGTCTTACGCTAGCAATATCACTAAAATCTACGCTATTTGCATATAAAACAGCAGCTACAGCTAATCCGGATGCAGCTACAGCAGAAACAATTGTTACTGCTCCTGACAGTTTATATCGATATTCAAATCTCTGCCTTGACAACCAAAAGTCTCTAGCAGGAGCAACCAGTAAGCCAACAAGGAGAAGGATCATAAGATGCGTTGGAAGTCCCGTCATTCTATTCCAGAAAGACGGTGCAAAAGCATATAGAAATACCAATCCAATAGCAACGAGAGAAGTCAGCGACAGAACAGACGAAACATACTGATCTCGCTCACTTTCGAACTCTCGTAGGGCAATGGAGAATCCACCTGATGTTAGCGCCAGCGTCGATACAACCGTTATTATGGAATACCATGAACTATATAGGTTCACCATGCCTACCTGATCAGTGGACATGATTCGAGTAAAAATCGGAGTAGTAATAATTGCAAGTCCACGTGTAAAAACGGTCGCAAACAAATATACAATCGCCGATTTAAATCCTACCGGTATCTTTTTTTTTAATACTTTTTTGTTCATGTGGAGAAAAACCTCTCTCATTTTCGAAGCAAAATATAGTCATTGAACACTTGGAACTGATGAAAGAATCCATAATAGTACATTAACGTACTTCCCAAATGCTCCTGATGCCACAGTCTCATATTAGGATCCTTGCAAACTGCAAGTTCGCCTCGCTGACCAGTAAAGACCAACATGTCATCCAGTTTTTGGAAATAATAGCATGGTTCCGATGCATCATATACGCATTCAAAAGCATTTCTATCATCTATATTTCTTAGCTTTCCAATAAAAACACCTATGGAATTTCGAGACACACGTCCAAGGTTTCCCACATCAATTTCATTTCTTGTCAGCGTGTCATGATCAGAAGCAAAAACGATGTCGTTATCAGATGAATCGCTCAGCATAAGACCCATTGTTCTTTGAACCGAGCCTTCCTCTGTGTTGATTCTTCTTATAATTAATTCTTCTCTAGCATCGACGACTGAATAGGTATCTGCCATTTTCTGCTGTATATACAGAAGCCAGCCATTAGGATAGATTTCTCCGGTCCCAATTATCCATCCGTCCTTCAATGTATTAATATGATGAATATGCCTACATGGTAGCGTTGGGCTTGCACTAGAAACCAATTCATAAATTTCAAAGCAGCAGTCATCTACTACTCTTACTTTAAATTGAAAGCCTCCAGTGTTTCCATTTTCATTAAGCCTATCGGACACCATCCAATTAACGGTTTCTGGTTTTGAGCCATGGACTAACAAGGCTACAATGTTTCCTGTTTTTAGTCCGTGAGGCCGATCAGTATACACTTTTGCCGTCTCTTCAGCTTTTATGAGCTTAACTCTTCCCGATTCAGTCCATTTAAAGCTCGTTTTAGTACTGCCATCTAACTTCTCAGGTAAGCAAATCGTCCGCTTGTTTACAGCGATATCGTACTCTGCACAATTTACATCATCTTGCAGTTTAATCCGATTTCCAAAATTTGTTCCCCACGCATTGCTGTGACCCTGCTGAAAAGAATACTCACCTGTGTCGCTAAATTCATATTTACAGTACCACTGCCTGCCACCATCACTTGATGCGAAAAAACATACTCTAACTCCCTCTTCAACATTAGAGCAGTATGTTCCAATTAAATTCATTTTATCATTACGAAACCCGGTCCCAATAAAGCGTAGCGCATTCGATTGAAGTGTTCTTGCATACCGATAGAACCGTGTGCAAGTTTTCCTTTCTCCTTTCTCATACACTTCTATGCTTTTACCAAAGCCGCCATTTCCGTATGGATCTTTATACTCAGGAGCTGTATTAATGCAAGGAGAATAGGTATAACAGTACTCTGGCAAGCCAGGGAAATAGCACTCACACTCGTCTCCGTCAATACGATTTGATGGATGTTTTCTTCCCGGCAAATCCCATATTACACTTTCTTCAAATCTTGTAATATCCTCTGATTTCGAGAATCCATCGTAGTTTTTATCACGGGAAGGCTTATTGTGAAACACCTGTCCTTTATCGGTAAAAATGCATAACCGCACATCTTTAACGTATGTATCCTTCCTTACAACCCGGAGATAAGGCAATAAAAGGCATTGCATAAAATGGCTACCATGAATTAAACCTGGAAAATCTTTTTCACAAAGATCAATTCTATATTTAATAAATGGTACTCTTGCGTTTGGAATATAAAAAAGTCTATCTCCTCTCCGTTTTACAGCAATATCTCCATACGCTGCCACAACCATATCTGCCTTGACAGGACGCTCATAAACGGCATACTCTTCCGTATCAATTATTCTTGAATATCCGAGAACCCTTGTAGCATCTGTCTTCAACGGCCACCTTGAACCAATCAGTTTAGCGGCATTTTCCTTTGTTATCTTATCTGTAATCACACTTCCGCCTCCTCTCGCTGCGTAAGTTAAATCAGCCCATTCACAGCATCATTTAATACCGCCACATATGCAGACCCATCGAAAAGATGCTTTCCTGTATTCAAGGCGCTACGTTTCAAATCATCAATTTCACCATCGCTCAGTGAAATAATACGGTCAATGGCAGCTATAATGGTATTTGTATCGCTTCCTTCAACTTTAATACCATTCTGACCATCTTGAATAATCTCATCCGCACCACCAACACTATTACAGAGCACTGGCACTCCTAAAGAAAGGCTCTCAGAAAGCTTTGTGGAAAAGCCTGCCTTCGCATATCGCAGATTTTCACGAAGGAGAACACTAAAATCTGCCATTTTTACAATCTCAATGCACTTTTCATGCGGAATACGTCCATATGCTATGATGCCTTTCTGTTCTGGATCAGAAATTCTCATCAACGCCATTACCTGCTCATTAGATACGCCTACAATATCAGCGATAATATCAACTTGCTTTTCATTTCTTTTTGCAACCGCATCCAAAAAAGGAAGAATCAAATCCTTCTGTGCAGGAGAACCAGCGTAAACCACATGGCGAACACGACGTACCGTAGGATTAATAGCTGCCTCAATGCAGTCCATAATCGGTGGAATTTCAATCACATTTTTGCACCCAATGGATTTATAATAAGCCGTAAAATAAGGACTGATAGAAAGGATATAATCCAGATCTTTGTCCATTTTCCTGATTCTATAGTCAACGTTGTTTGCAACGATGCGGTTCCATTTTCTCGAACGAGAGATCTCATACCACTCCGTTACATCCGCTCCCACTGAAATGCCTCGTTTATGACAAAAAGATATGATTTGACTAGTAAGTCGTTCTTTATCATTGTAGACAATGACCGTGTCCGGTTTCTCAATTTCAATTATTTCCTTAATGACTTTAAGGTCGTAAACACCGCAGAAAATATTAACGCCATTCTTTACACGTGATTCAAACTGCCGCTTTCGGATGTATTTGAATCCATCATATTGTACTTTTTGGTTTTCCTTCAATCCTGGCTGGCTCAAGCATAAAAAGGCAACGTTATTTCCTGATTCTCGTAACAGTTTTGCAATTTGAAACACTCGAATTCCTGCTGCTGTTTCAGGCAGTCCAAACCAACCAATGTAAAGAATATTGCTCATTTAGAACCTCCTCCATCATAGGTCAACGAAAAGACATGCCCCATATACAGCATCATTAATGTTTGTTTCAAGTCGCAGTAAACCACGTTGAAAATCGAAAGCCCTCCCAAAGCCATAAACCAGCATAATAACGGAAGCAGAGCGATTATCTTAACCCGTCTAGATTTCAAAACTCTAAGAAAGGTCACAATTTGGGGCATAAGCCACATCAGCATAAATACTATTCCATAATGAAATGATATAAAAATGTATTGATTATCTATGTTTGCTATGTACCCCTGAGCTGAATCATAATACACTGCTGTAGCACCGTTTCCAAACAGCCAACCAAAAAAAGTTGATGCCTTGGCAATCTCAAAATATTGATGGCTTCTACTGTTCTGTCCAAGCTTGTTATACAGTAATATCATACTGCTCGGGAAATATTTATTTAATATTTGCAGAATCAGATACACGACTAAAATCAATAACAGTAATCGAATGATCTTTGCGCGAAAATTATGTTTCGTACTCCCAGCCAGATAAGCCACAATCCCCACTAGGCATGACTGAATAATCCAACTTCTTGAGTTAATAATAACTGCAAAAACTACAATAAAGCCAATAAGTACTAGCTGGCATAATCCTATCCCTTTATCGTGGATCATTCTATCTGACAAATATACTACCGCACACCAAAACAAAGACACATAATAAAAAATCAGTGAAGAGTTTCCTACAACTACAACCCCATGCTCTGCAACCAAAGTAACATATTCGTATATAAGCAGCAGCATATGTGCAACAATCAATAGAGGCAGACATCTTTCCAATTCAGTCCATATATCTTTATCCATACCGATAAAAATAGCTAAAGTAAGCAAATAAATAATCGGCGTGGTTGGCGAGGTAATCGCCAGATAGGCGCCCTCTTCAATAAAAGATTTAGAAAGATAGAAAAAAGAAATCAATACGAACATTGCCCCATAAAGGAAATGCCTACGATTTTCGCAGAGTTTTGAAACTGCCACAATAATTAACAAAAGTAAGGCAGAATATATTAACACAATATAAACCGGTGAGGATGTATCACCGCGTTTAAAAAACATTGCATATTTTTCATTAACCCATGTTGCATCCTTGTAAGAGTATACTAGTGCTATAAATAACGCAACAATTGCGTAAATCACACACGCTTTTTTCTGTTTAAACTCCATCCTTGTTTCCTCTACAGTTTTTGATAATCTTAATCCATTCCTCAGAAATCGTCATTTTATTCACGCGATCTCGAATTAACTCAGCTTGTTTTCCCAGCTGTCTAGCTTTTTCTTTATCATTTATAATTTCGATTATCGCATTTGCGAGGTCTTTTTTGCTGTTACACGGAACAATTACTCCGTTTTCTCCTGAACATATTAACTCTCTTGCCCCACCCGGAGAACAATCCGTAGAAACACACGGCAGTCCTATTGCCATTGCTTCAATCAATGCATTCGGAATACCCTCATAGTCTGAGCTCAACACAAACAGCGATGCATCCTTAATGTAGTTCTGAATTTCTGACTTTGCTCCAGGCAGAAAAACTCTATTTGTAAGGCCTTTCGATTCAACAAAAGCCTTCAGTTCCTTTCGCAGGCTTCCCTCACCGTATATCACTAAATTATAGTCGGATAGTTCTTCTCCCAGCATAGAAAAGGACTCGATGAGAAGTTTTTGGTTCTTTTGTGGTTCCAGCCTTCCTACCGAGACTATTTCCTTCTTCTCTTTTGAAAAATCATGCGTCGGAAAAGCCGATGTATCCAACGGATTCAAAATCACAGCACTTTTTTTCTGTACTTTCGGAGGGTAACATGCCTGCGCCCCCTTTGTTTGAAACACGATTTTGTCCGCTCTATTCTCAACAATTTTCCGGTACACCTGGTCAATCGGACGTTGATTTGTTCGATTCGGATCATTCCGTTCGGAATAAATCAGTGGAATATGTAACCCAAGAATAGCTATAGATGCGAGTGCACACAAATCATTATAAAACGAGATTACTACATCTGGCTTCCACTCTTTGCAGGTTTCTCGAATGATTCTAATTATTGCTAGCTGACCAACTTTCGCTTTTTTTATATCTTCATAGCAACTAACGACCTCAACATTTTGTGCCAATGGGTACTTACTAATTTTTTCAGTCCTTGTTACCAAAATTCGGGTTTCGCAGTCATTCTTTGCCCACTCATTTACGAGAATGCTTGTAACTCTTTCCGCCCCACCATAAAGCATTCCTGCAGACACAAACAGACACTTCATTTTTTAACACTCCAACACTTTATAAACATCGATATATTTCATAGCCATCGTTTCTGACGCAAAATCTTCGGAGCGCTTTTCAGCCGCCATTCCCAACCGTTCCCTCAATACACGATCAGAGTAAAGTTGTTCCATGCCATGAGCAATACCCTCTACATCTGGTGGAACCAATAGTGCATTTTGTTTGTCTGTAAGCATATCAGGAATTCCACCAACCGCACAGGAAATAATAGGCAGCCCTGTTCCCATGGCTTCTATAAGTGTCATCGGAATCCCCTCATACTTTGATGGAAGACAAAATGTATCCGCTTCATGTAGAAATGGGTAGACATTTGCTTGTAAGCCCAAAAAATCAACTTTGTTCTTTATCTTCAGGGACTTTACAAGTTCCTCCATCTGAGGTCTCAATTCTCCCTCGCCAATCAACTGGAGCTTTACATTTTCATGCGCTGCAGCAATTTTTGCAAAAGCACGAATAAGCGTCTCATGGTTTTTTACTTCCATAAATCGTCCAATATGCAAAAAAGTATAGCCTTCGCTAATGTTATATGTTTCTTTCGGAGCACATTTCGACAAATCAATTCCGTTATAGATTGCGGGGATCCGTTTTTCCGGTAAGCCATATACCTGCTGAATTGACCTTCTGACTTCATTACTTAATGCAACCGGCGTAACACTGCAGTGCTTATACATAAACGAATTGATTTTTCTTCCAGTACTGCCTTGCTCCTTTTGAGCCATATTGTGCACCGTGTGTACTCTTCTCTTGACTCCTGCTAATACTGCTGCCGGCAGTGCATACTTGGATGCGTAGATATGTGTATGTACCACGTCGGGTCTTTCTTCTCTGAACAGTTTTACGAGCTTCACGAAGATTGTAGGATCAAATCCAGGCTTCTTTTCAAGAAACACAATGGGAACCCCATTCCTCACAAGCCTTTCAGTAATTGCCGTCTGCTCTGAATACAAGCTGACTGCGATCACCGTTTGACCAGCGTTTTTTAACGCTACACAAAGGTTTTCACACATTATTTCAGCTCCGGCAAGTCTAAATGCCGGTATAACCTGTATAATCTTCATCCGCTCGTTCTCCATCAAACCTTATAAGTAATATATCCTTCTGTGGCATTCTCTCGCAAAATGATCTTTCCCGGATTGCCCACAACAACCGAATGCGGGGGAACATCAAAATTCACGTAGGCATTTGGCGCAATCAAGACATCATCACCAATTACTATTTTACCTACCACAACTGCATTCGACCCTATCCAAACTTCATCCCCAATAGTCGGAACACCGTTTCGCTTCCCACGGTTTTCTCTTCCTACTGTACAACCCTTGTTCAGGTTACAGTTCTTTCCAATTACTGCTTGAGGATGAACATTTATATTGTGTGCATGACCAATATAGAGCCCTTCACCGATATCACTTGATAAAATCTCAAGACCATACTTTCTACTTGCACGCAAGGACTTTAACGTAAACAGCACATTTCTTCGAGAACGAATATGGAGCAGGTATCTCAAATCATATCGAGTAATCAAATCAAGCCATGACCTGATTCCCCATTTTTTCCCGGTCATTCGGTAATAATCTGCCCTGAATACTGCGTTCAAGTTATTCTACTCCCATCTCTTTAATGATTTGCTTAATAACATGTTCTTCGCTGTAAGATTCGGCTTTTTTGAGGCAATTCTTCTTCATTACCATCATATCCGATTTATGGTTTATGGCATAAACAATTTTCGTTTTCAGTTGCTCTGGCTGCTCAAAATCATAGGTCAAACCCGTATAGCCATCTTTTAACATCTCATCACAATACTGCCATCTACGTGCAATGACCGGTACTCCAGCAGAGAGTGCATCGATAATAGTTCCGGGAATTCCCTCATGCTTCCAATGTGTCGGAAAGAGCAATGCATAATAGTCTTTCAACGCTTCAACGCTTTCATTTGCTGGAATGACACCACAATACCGACAAGCTCTGTTTTGACCAATCAACTCATTTAGATGCGTCATGTAGGCTTCTTCAACCGGTCCGTAGATATCCAGCGATACTACTTCTCTTTGATACTCGTCATTGATTTCTCGAACTGCATCTATCGCATCCTCGATGCCCTTTTCCTTCATCACTCGACTGAACGTACAAAACTTGTACGGTTCATCGTACTCTTTCCGCAGTTCCGTTTCCTTCATCAACCTCAGTTTTTTGAAATTCGGAAGATAGATTGCGTTTTTCACTCCAAGTTTCTGTAATTGATCTGCAAGTTCGATGCTCTCCATCCAGTTTCCCTTAAACGAGGAAACATACTTTTTCCATTTTGGTTTTTCTTCGACTTCCCTTGCAAGTCTACCACCAATACCATAATGATAAACGTCTTTATTCATATATCGGCTCATAAAGCTCAAAACTGGAAACAGTACTTTTCGTCCATTTGACGAAAGCAGAACGATATATTTTTTGTCTCTAAGACCCCCGTTCAAAAACTGCGACACAAAGATAAACGGATTCTTTTTAATGTAATATGTATCTATCCGATCGACATCTTCGAGTCCGTATCTCTTAAGCGCATCATAAATTGCAATGGTCTTGACCGTTTGACCATCATTAAACTTTTCATTGCCTCCAAAGTGGCCAATAATGCCAATTCTCATTGCTTTTGCGTTTCCTTTCTTATATAACCAGTTTCGAACCCATCTCATTCAGAAACTCTTGTGTATAGTGTGAGAAAACTCCATTTGTTGGCGAAAATGTCAATTCACCAAAATAAACCCTACCGTTTATGTCATACAAATCAACTCGGACAAATTTGAAATCAGCAGATAGTTCTCGAGCAATTTCTATCATCTGATTAAAATGTTCCGGCTTTTCCACCGTATCAGCGGTTTCATCGGTTAGGCCACTCAAATGGTTCCAGTTCATATCAAAGATATGTCTACTTACACTATTTCCCATCTCCGTTACAACCCTATCGCCGCACACTAGAACAAACTTCGGAACACCATTCATACAATGAAACTTATAGTCAATCAGTTTGTCAGCGTCTGCCAGATATTCTTCTGCATAAATCCGATGTGGGATTTCCAGATAGTGCGGTTCCATTGAATATGTTCCGTAGGTTGTTTTCAGCCATTTGGACATTTCAGCAATACATTTATTCTTATCCAATTTTTCCTTTTCTGGTACAAGATAGTTCATCTTGCAACCGTGTGTTGCTTTAAATACAAAGCTGTCCGGAAGTGCTTGAAAGTCGATGTTCTCAATTCTGCTCCATGGCCCTCCCGCCAGTGGAACAAGAATATCCTCAAATCCTTTGTCCTTAACATATTGTCGAACTGCATATTTATCTGTACATTCTGGTGCCAATGGTGATGAATCATGTAACTCAATGTAAGTCACTTTATCAGCTAACGATTTTGGCTGTCTGAGATTTAAATCTCGATGAAACCTCAACCTTGTATCAAACCTTTTTGCTATATCCACGCCAAAAGTTTTACTGATTCCGGTAAGTATTTTTCCATACGCTACCTTTATGTTCATTTTCTCCTCAATCCCCTCGTTATACCTTTCTCTTATCGATCCCAATTCCCGTGCCCTTGACCCAAGCCCAGCAGCCAAGTTCATACAGGCTTCGAATGACACTGTGCCCCTCAATTTCGTGGTAAAGCTCCCAATGGAACTTCCCCTGTTTTAGTTTGTTGCTGGAGACAGAACCCGGACGGCCCATGCGATATGTACCGAGGACCTCTTCCATGCCATAGCAATAATCCGTCTTTTTCAGGATTCTGAGCCACAGTGCAAAATCATTTCGTTTCCGAATTGGCGGCACCTCAAATTTTCCAAGTGCGTCCTGGTCATACATGACAAAGGAGTTGCCAATTGGATTTGACAGGCGAATCATTTTATTGTAATCCGTCTTCTTTGGGGGGACAAAAATTGTATGCATATCCTTGCCGTCATGATCCATCCAGCCATATGCCGTTGCACAAAACTTCGCTCCGGTTTTCTTCATGAACGCAATCTGTTTTTCCAGCTTATCCGGTGCCCAAACGTCATCACTGTCCAGGAATGCCATATATTTTCCCGTTGCACGCTTCATGGCCTCCGTCCGCGCAACAGCCGGGCCGCTATTTTGCGGCAAAACAAAATAGTGAATGTTCGGGTATTTTTCCAGATAGGGTTTCAAGACCTCGGCTGTGTTATCCGTACTGCAATCATCCACAATTTCAATTTCCCAATCCGTTACAGTTTGCGCAATCACAGATTCCACAGACTGTGCAATGTACTCCCCGCAGTTATAGGTCGGCATAATTACGCTTACAAGCATTCAATCTTTCCTTTCATATAAAGCAAGCGGCCCAGACTCAATCTCAAGGAGTCTGAGCCGTTGCTTTTGCTCATATTCGTGTATTACTTCTTCTCTTCATTCATGGCCGTGGTCTGGCCGTCGGCGACGCCCTCGGTGGACTCTGGCATAAACAGGATCTTCACCGTGGCGAACATGATCTTTAAGTCCTCCACAACCCCCATGGAGGCGATATACTGCAGGTCCATCTGGAGCTTATTATAGGGGGTGGTATTGTACTTGCCATAGACCTGGGCCAGGCCGGTGAGGCCGGCTTTGGCCTGGAGGCGGAGGGCAAACTCGGGCATCTCCAGTTCGTAATCCTCGGCGATCTCCGGGCGCTCGGGCCGGGGGCCCACGATGGACATATCCCCCACCAGGATGCAGAAGAGCTGGGGGGTCTCGTCAATGCGGATGGCGCGGATGATCTTGCCTACGGGGGTGATGCGGCCGTCATGCTCCTGGGCCAGGCGGGCCACGCCGTCCTTCTCGGCGTCCACCCGCATGGAGCGGAACTTATAGATATAGAACTGCTTGCCGTCCTTGGTCAGGCGCAGCTGCTTATAGAGGATGGGGCCGCCGTCATAGAGCTTGATGGCAATGGCCGTAATGAGCATGAAGGGGCTGAAGACCACCAGGGCCGCCAGGCTCAGGAGGATATCCGTCAGCCGTTTCAGGGCCAGATACCAGATGGCGGGGCTGCTGCGGTGGCAGACCAGCACGGGCAGGTTATCCAGCTGCATGGCCCGGGCGCCCTTGACCAGGAGGTCGCCGATGTTGGGCCGGACATAGGCCTCTATATTGCGGTCGATGCAGTATTTCAGCAGGTCGTTGCGCTCGCTGGAGGGCACGCCGCAGAGCATCACCGCCCGGGCATCCCAGCGGAAGATCTGGCGGCAGAGCTCCTCGGACCCCACGTCCGCAGAGATGCTGTCCAGCACATAGAAGGCGCCGGGCAGGCGGCGGAGGATATCCTCGCCCTCCTTCCGGGCCTCGGGGTTGCCATAGACCAGCAGGGTGGCTCTGGGGGGCAGGAATCTGGCCGTGGCCTTCTTCACGCAGAAGGACAGCAGCCCGGACATCGCCACGCAGCCAACCACCAGCACCAGCATGGGCAGCACATTGGGCACGGCCCGGATCAGCAGGGCCGTGATCACATACATGATGCCGCAGCTGATGACCGCCGCCACCGTATTGGAATACATCATCTCCGCCGCCGTCTGGAACACCACATCAAAGCCGCTGTAGAGATGGGCGAACATATAAAACAGCAGGGCAAACAGCAGCACAACGATGACATCGCCCTTGATAAAGAAGGGATAAATGTACATCCTCGTCCGGTAGTACATAAACCAGACCAACGCAAACAGGGCGCTGTTGACCGCCGTCAGCAGCAGGCCAAACAACGTCTGCATTGCCCCACGCTTTTGCTGGGAATTGAACATAGACGCAAACCACACTCTCTTTCTGTCTTTCTGCAACTTTACATATATCAGGTGTATTTTACATCCTTATGCGATAAATTTCAAGCATTTGAAACGAAACTGATATTTTTTTCGCAAGAAATAGCAATTTCGCCAAAAAATACCGCAGCATTTTTTCAAAATAGTACACACCATATTGTCAAATCTCCTTACCGGCGGGATTTTCCCGGGCAAGGCAGGCATAGGCATAGGCCTTTTCAAAGTCCTTCCGCTCCCGGCAGCAGAGCTCCAGCAGGTCATAGCAGGCAATCCCCTGCTGCTCCGCCCGGGAAAGGGCCGCGAAGGATAAGGCATAGTCCTTCTTTTTTAGATAGGCCTTGCCCTCCAGCACCAGGGCCTCCGGAGTGGGGGCCTCCAGGGCCGCCAGCAGGGCCAGAGCCCGGTCCGCGTCCCCGCCGTCCAGAGCCAGCCGGGCCCGAAGAAGCAGCTCCCCATCCAGAGAGGGCAGCTGCTTCTGCCGGGGCTTCTGCCCAAGCTGCTGGGCCAGAAGCTCCTGGCGGGTGCGCAGGTCCGGGGTGATATAAGGGCTCTCGAAGCGCCGGGCCTGGCCAAGGAGCTTCCGGGCCACAGGCCGCCGCCCCTCCCGGGCGGCCTCCTCCGCAAGGCTCAGGCAGCACAGGCACCCAAGGAGCCCCCGCTCCCAGTCCAGGGTCTCGTCCGGGGTCTCGCAGTCCCCCAGGATGGACAGGGCCGCCCGATAGCGCTTCTCGGCAAAGGCCTGCCGGGCCTGGAGCATGCGCTGCTGGTTCGCCGTGAGCACGACCTCTCCCAGGAAATAGCTCACGGGCTTGCCCAGGGCATCCGCCAGGTACTGCAGCGTCGCCATGGAGGGGCGGGCCGTTCCGTTCTCGATCTGCGAGAGCATATTGCGGGTGATCCGGTCGCCGCAGAGCGCCCGCTGGGTCAGTCCTGCCTCCAGCCGCGCCTTGCGCAGCAGCTCCCCCATCTCCAATGGCCACACCCCCCTATTTTCTGCTATTATACCAAATCGTTCTGCAAAAATCCACCGAAATATTTTCAAAATTTTCACCATTCCCGCGTCCCGCACACCTCAGCCCCGGGGCGCGGCGGGATGCAGGAATGTGTCTTTTCCGCATTTTCAAAAAAGATTGCGTTTTCTGCAAGGAAATGGTATAATAGGAAAAATTTCACCGTTTTCAAAACCGTGAATCCCGTTGATCTTTTTAAGAATCGGAGGCAGATATGAAAATCATTATCGCAGGCGACGGCAAGGTCGGCGCCACTCTGACCCGTCAGCTCACCAGCGAGGGCTACGACGTGACCATTATCGACTCCAAGGCCTCCCCCCTGGAATCCAGTGTGGAGCGGTACGACGTGATCTCCGTTCAGGGCAACTGCGCATCCATGGATGTGCTGCGGCAGGCCGGTGTGAAGGACGCCGATCTGCTCATCGCCGCCACCGGTGCAGACGAAGTAAACCTGCTCTGCTGCACCACGGCCCACGCCATGAACCAGAAGCTCCACACCATCGCCCGGGTGCGGAATCCGGAATACACCGAGCAGATTTTCAAAATGCGGGAGACCTTCGGTCTGTCCATGCTCATCAATCCCGAGAACCAGGCCGCCACGGAGATCGACCGGCTGCTGAAATACCCGGGCTTTCTCCGGCGGGATACCTTCGCCAAGGGCCGCACAGAGATTGTTGAGCTGCGGGTAGATACCAGCAGCAAGCTGTGCAACGTCCGCCTGGTGGATCTGCAGAGCATCATCCGGTGCAAGGTCCTGGTGTGTGCCGTGCTGCGGGGCGGCCAGGCCATCACCCCCGGCGGCGACTTTATGCTGCGAGAGGGGGACCGGCTGTTCATCACCGCCCTTTCCGAAAACCTGACGACCCTGCTGAAAAACCTGGGCATCCTCACCCGGCAGGTCCGGCGGGTCATGCTCTGCGGCGGCGGCCGGGTCAGCTACTATCTGGCCACCAAGCTGCTGAAGGCCGGTATCGGCTGCGTCATTGTGGACAACAGCGCCGCCCGGTGCAGCGAGCTGTGCACCCTGCTGCCGGGGGCAGAGATCATCCACGGGGACGCCTCCGACCAGGACCTTCTGGAAAGCGAGGGCCTCGCCCAGTGCGATGCATTGGTGACGCTGACGGGCTTTGACGAGCTGAATATGATCGTCTCCCTGTATGGCATCTCCCAGGGCGTTCCCCAGGTCATCACCAAGCTGGGCCACGCGGACAAGGGCGGCATTGTGTCCTCCCTGGCTCTGGGCAGCGTGGTCTGCCCCAAGGAGCTGTGCTGCAGCAACATCGTCCGGTACGTCCGGGCCATGCAGAACCAGACCGGCGCGGCCATCTCCGTCCATACCATTGCCGACGGGCAGATCGAGGCCATGGAGTTTCTGGCCGATGAGAGCACACGGTTCTGCGGCGTTCCTCTGAAGGACATCAAGATGAAGTCCAGCGTCCGCGTGGTCAGCATCAGCCACGGTGCCGCCACGGAAATCGCCAACGGCGATTCCGTCTATCAGCAGGGCGACACCATCATCGTGGTCACCAACAGCGGCGTGGTCCTGCGGCAGCTGAACGACATCTTCGCGTGAGGCATCGGCTATGAACTACAAAATGACGGGGCGTTTCATCGCCCAGATCCTGCTGCTGGAAGCACTTTTTATGATCCCCGCCATGTTCATCAGCCTGTACTGTGGCGAGAACGCCTCTGTGAAGGCGTTTCTGGTCACTATGGTGCTGCTGCTGGTCGTTTCCTGCCTGCTGCGGTTTTTGTGCAGGGGCGCAAAGAGCAACTTCTACGCAACGGACGGCATGGTCTGCGTGGCCCTGAGCTGGATCGTCCTTTCCCTGGCCGGAAGCCTGCCCTTCGTGCTCTCCGGTGCGATCCCCAAATTTATCGATGCGCTTTTTGAAATCGTCTCCGGCTTTACCACCACCGGCGCTTCCATTCTTCCGGAGGTAGAAAGTCTGCCCAAGGGCATCATGTACTGGCGCAGCTTCAGTCACTGGGTGGGCGGCATGGGCGTTCTGGTGTTCCTGCTGGCCATTGTCCCCAGCACAGACAGAGGCAAGGGCTTCACTATGCACCTGCTCCGGGCGGAAAGCCCCGGCCCCAGCGTGGGCAAGCTGGTTCCCAAAATGCGGAAGACCGCTGCCATTCTCTACATTCTCTATGTCGGCCTGACCATTGCGGACATTATATTCCTGGTGCTGGGCAAGATGGATGTCTTCGAAGCGGTGTGCAACGCCTTTGGCACCGCAGGAACCGGCGGCTTCGGCGTGCGCAACGATTCCTTCGCCAGCTATAGCCCCTATCTGCAAAATGTGACGACCATATTCATGTTCCTGTTCGGCGTCAATTTCACCTGCTACTATTTTCTGCTGCTCAGGCAGTTTGGAGCCGTATTCCGGGACGAGGAGCTGCGGGCCTACTTCGGCATCGTCCTGGGCAGCACCCTGCTCATCGCCTGGAACATCCGGGGGCAGTACGCCACCTTGGAAGAAACCTTCCGCCACGCAGCCTTCCAGGTCTCCAGCATCACCACTACCACAGGCTTTGCCACGACGGACTTTGACCAGTGGCCCAGTTTTTCGAAAACCATTCTGCTGTGTCTCATGGTCATCGGCGCCAGCGCCGGCTCCACCGGCGGCGGCATGAAGGTCTCCCGGATGATTTTGCTCTTTAAGAGCCTGCGCAGAAGCTTTTTGCAAATGCTCCACCCCCGCCGGGTTCAGATGATCCGCAACAACGGTCAGGTGGTGGATGACAAGATTGTAGAAACCACCAACGCCTACCTGATCGCCTATGTGTTCATCCTGTTCGTGAGCTTTTTGCTGCTATCCCCGGACGGATTCTCCACAGGCACCAATTTCTCCGCCGTACTGTGCTGCTTCAACAACATCGGCCCCGGTCTGGAAGCCGTTGGCCCCACCTGCAATTTCAGCGGATTCGGCATTCTGAGCAAGCTGGTGCTCATCTTCGATATGCTGCTGGGCAGGCTGGAAATTTTCCCCATTCTCTGCCTCTTCTCCCGCCACACCTGGCACCGCACCGTTCGATAATTGAAAAAATCGAAAACGCCCGCCATTGCACTTCATTTGATGCAATGGCGGGCGCTTTATTTACCGCAGGGGATACTGGGAGAAGGGCTTCCAGTTGATTGTTTTTTCAGGATAGGACGCGATGATTTCCTGGGCCTGCTGCCGGGTGATGACCTGGTAGTCGGCCCGCTCTGCATTGGGGTCAAAGCTCGGATCTCTGCGGACCCAATAGCCTTCTTCATTCACAAAAAGCTTTTCAATGCTGACGAAGCTGTCCCCCTCCATGCGGTAGAATTCATAGTGGTCCCCACTGCGGCAGCACAGCACGCCGCCTTCGCAGAGGGAATCGAAGACGAAACTGTCGCCGCTGATACGGTTTCGGAAGCAATAGACGGTGGGCTTTGCCTCGCTGACCGTCCCCTCCCAATCCTGCACCAGGGGCGTTTTGACGATCAGCACCTTGCTGCCATCCCCGCGCAGGTCTTCCAGCGCATAGACAAATTGGTCTGAATTTTCGTATTTATCCAGCATTCTGGCGATAAACCAGGCGTTGTCATCCTGATAGGGATAGGTTTTCATCGGTTCTCCAAAGCGTTTCATGGACTGAACACCGATATCCATAACGCAATAGAAATCCACAATGGCGTAGGCCTGTTCCTTAGAAATGGGCTGCCTGTTTTGAGGCTCCAGAACACGCTGCCCCTCCAGGCGGCCCAGTTCCCGATCCAAATGCCAGCCATTCTGATCCTGAATCACGGCCCGGTCAAATTCCAGGGTCTGCTCGCCGGGGGTGAAAAACCAATAGGCCTCCTGACCGAAAAAGCCTTTGATCAAAACCGTTCCATCCTGGCAGAAATAGAGACTGCCCACAACCCCCGGGGCATCCTGCGCATCAAAATACACGGTGCACTGTCCGTCCCGGACGGTCAGGATACGCAGATACCGATAGTCGATCAGCTCCTCCACCCCGTCCCCGTTCAGATCCCGCAGGGAATAGAGCATGGCGTCCCGATCATAGGGTGAGCGGGCGTTCTCGAGGCGCTGGGCGACATAATCCCCATAGCCGCCGGAATAGAGGGCCTGCCGGGCCTCTCCCCGCTGGGCCCGGTAGTCTGCTTCCGCCTGGACAAAGAACTTCGTCACCTCTGCCGGAACCGGCTGCTGGGGGGCAATGGAATAGTCAAAGCACTCTGCAATTTTTTCCAGCTCCTCCGGCTCCATTTCCCGCCGGGTATTTCCCTCCAGGCAGTTGGAAGCCATGTAGATATGGATAGATGCCGCTTCCCGGTCCGCAAAAATATGGGCGTGTTCCCCGTCCAGCACCAGCAGGAGCGTCTGTCCGTCCCGGGTAACGTAGTTCCACTCCCGCAGCTGCTCCGAAAGGCCCACCGAGGCCGTATAAGGATACAGGCAGTCCTTGCGCACATAGGTCAGCTCTGCAAGCAGCGTTTGGGGCCAGAGGTCTACGGTCAGCTCCATAGGCATGGAGAAGCTTCCATCGTCAAAGAAATAGCCGTGCAGATACCGGCAATTCCCTGCCGCATCTGCCTGCATAACCCCTGCGAGGTGCAGCGACTGCAGCAGCACGCCTGCCTCGTAGTCATAGGTGCAGCCATATTCCTTTTCCAGCAGGTGCAGACCGTACTTCTGGGCAATGTCCTTCAGGGCCTGAACCTCCTCCGGTGTGCCGCAGTAATAGATATCCCGGAAATTCTCGGGAATGAATGCAGCGTTCCGGTCTGCCTGGGCACCCTTGGCATCGCTTTGCTCCAGGAATGCCTGCCATTCGGCAAACGCCTTCCGGTTGGCTGTTCCCTGGAGGCTCACGATACTGCGGGGTGCAGCCTGGGGCTCTGTGGGGATAGGATTTCCTGCCTCATCATAATAGGTTGGCACGGTCTCCCGGGCGTAGGTGCCCAGGGACAGATCCTTCAAATGCAGCGCGTAAGCCACCGCGCAGCCAACCAGCAGCAGGCTCAGGCCGATCACCGCAGCAATCAACAAAAGCCTACGCCGGGGTGCAGCCTTCCGGCGCTGCTTCCCGGCGCGAAGGGCCTGGGCTTCCAGGACAAAGTCACTCCGGACATCCCCCAGAGCGTCCAGCAAATACAGCCGTGTCATAGCAGTCCCTCCTTTTGCAAGCAAATGCAGAGCCTTTTCCGCGTTCTGTGGAGCATGGTGCTGATATGTCCCTTGGTCAGCCCCGTTTTGGCGGCGATGTCCTCCAGCGAATCTAAGTACCAGTAGCGGCAGAGGAACACACTGCGCTCTCTCTGGGGCAGGGCTTGCAAAAAGCGGTTGACCGCTGCTACCAGCTCTTTTCTGCCTACAGTATCTTCCGGGGTCTCTCCCCGGTCCGCGATCTCCCCCAGCTCCTCCAGGGCAAACGCCATCTGGCCCCCGGTACGCTTGTAGGCGGAACGCCTGCGCCAGCGGTCAATGGACAGGTGCCGGGTGATTTTCCCCAGGAATGCCCCAAGCAGGCTGGGCCGGGCAGGCGGGATCCGGTTCCAGGCGGCAAGGTAGGTATCGCTGACGCACTCCCGGGCATCCTCCTGATCTGACAAAACATTGTAAGCTACGGAATAACAGTACGGGCCATATTTTCTGTCCGTCTGAACGATCGCCTGCTCATCCCGGCGGAAATAGAGCTCCACAATTTCCTGATCTTCCATATGCGTGCCTCCTTTCCATGTGTTTCACCTATATAGGCGCAGAAACAAGAAAAATATTACAGCGTCCTTCCAAAAAACTCCAATTTATTGGACCGTTCTCGTTGTATAATTCCAGCAAGGAACACAAGGAGGGGTTATTCATGAAAATTCACATCTGGAAGAAGCTTTACAAGGAGGACCCTGCCCTTTCGGCAGAATACCGGCCCCTTCGGCGCAGGCTGGCCCAGGCAGGCTTGAGCGAAAAAGCGCTGCGGAAAATGACGCCCCAGCAGCGGGTGCAAACCCTGGAAAAGGCCAACTTGGACCCATACGACTTCATCTTTCTGGCCTGCTGAAAAAGCGTCGCAGGAGCAAAACATCTGTTTTCGAAATTATACCACACGATCCGCGCCACCGCTTTTGACAGCATTACCAATTTCCCGCCTCGATCTTTATGGAAAATAGCAGTTGACAAACAGGTGTCCCCCGTCTATAATAAGCTTGTGCTTAGAAAAATACACGATGTTTAGGAGGCTGTTCCATGACCCAGCGGGAACGACAGGTGCTTCAGCTGATTGAAGCCGATCCCCTTATTTCACAACAGGACATTGCCGCAAAGCTGGGCATTACCCGCTCCAGCGTGGCGGTACACATTGCCAATCTGACCAAAAAGGGCTGCATCGCCGGCCGGGGGTACGTCCTCCATGCGGGCACCTATGCGGTGGTCGTCGGCGGTGTCAACGTGGATATCGGCGGGCGCAGCTTTGCCCCCCTGGTAGCCTCCGATTCCAACCCCGGCAGGGTAAGCGTGAGTCTCGGCGGCGTAGGGCGAAACATCGCCCACAACCTGAGCCTCATGGGCACCGATGTGAGAATGCTCACCGCCTACGGAGACGATCTCCACGGCGAACGGGTCGCCGCCTCCTGCTCTGAGCTGGGCATCGATCTGAGCCATGCCCTTCGCATCCCCGGAGGCGTTACCTCTACTTATCTGTATCTGGCGGACGATCATGGGGAAATGGCCCTGGCCGTCTCCGATATGGAGATCTGCAAAAAGATCACCCCCGCCTATCTGTCCGCCCAGCTGCCTCTGCTGCAAAACGCGCAGGTGGTTGTGTCCGACACCAATATTCCCGAGGAATCTCTCCGATTCCTGGCGGAGAACTGCACCGCGCCGCTGTTTATCGACCCTGTCTCCACCGTAAAGGCAGAGAAGATCCGGCCCATTCTCTCCAAGATCCACACCTTGAAGCCCAATCGTCTGGAAGCCGAACTTCTCTCCGGCGTTCCCATTCACAGCGCGGCAGATGTGGAAAAGGCTGCGGATGTGCTGCTGGAAAAGGGCGTCCACCGGGTCTTCATTTCCATGGGCTCGGAAGGCGTGTATGCCGCCATGGGCGAGGAGCGGGTGCTGCTTCCCAATATTCCCGGCAATGTGGTAAATACCACCGGCTGCGGCGATGCCTTCATGGCCGCCCTGGTGTGGGCCTACCTGGAAGGCATGACCCTGCGGGATACCGCTCTGGCGGGTCTCGCCGCCGGTTCCATCGCCATGGAATCCTCTGAAACCATCAATTCTGCCATGTCCGCCGCCGGTCTTCGCAGCCGGATGCAGCGGTAACAAGGCTTTTTCAAAAAAGAAAGGAATGTACAGCTATGAACATGAACAAGTATCTGGACGTCAATCCCGAAGTCGCTGAGGCTCTGGCCAACGGCAAGCCCGTTGTTGCCCTGGAATCCACCAGCATCTCCCACGGAAGAACCGGCTGCAGGGGCAACTGTCCCCTATCCTCCGGTGGAGGAACAATCTGAAGTCCGTCAGAAGCGGCGGCGGCAGAGTGCTCTTTCTCTGTCTTTTCTTCGTTACTACTGTTGTTGTCTTTGACAACAGTAGTAACTCTTCTCTCCTCTTCTCTACTCTTCTGGTTTTGATTCGGTTTTCCGCCTTTATCCATCGGTGTTTCCGGTGTGCTTTCCATGCGTTTCGGACGACCTCCTTTTTTGCCGTTTGCCACATTAATCATCCGTCTTTCTTCGAGCTTTGCCATCACCCTGTCCAGATAAGGCGAACGGAACATCTGCCGTTCTTCATCAAGCACAAAAAGGTCGAACTCACGGAGAACCCTTTGCAACACATCGGCATCCAAGTCATACATCCGCGCAAAAGCCCCCATACAAAGCGGACAACAGGATGCTTCATAATTGTCCGCTTTACGCAAATGCGTAAGAAGCATCATATAGATTCCGAGCGATTGCGCAGCGTCAAGTTCCATCATCATCCTGACAATATTGTCATTACTCAAAAAATTTACCTCTAAATTAAAATACTGATCTTTCTTCATATCTTATAATTAATTGACTGTGATTCAGGATGTCCCGAATTCGTTCTGCAAAGGTCTGAATACTTTTTTGAAAAACTACTTGCAGAACTGCAAACGATGTTTGACATTTTTCTATGAACTTTGCGGCATAATTAGTAAAAAGAAAGAAATTATGAAAGGATACGAAAGAGCGACCAAGGAAGAAATTAACGACCGGCTGCGTATTGAAGAGAACTGTCATGCACAAATAGAACGAATCATCCATTTGCGCCATCTATGTAATCTGAACCTTGAAGAGGCGGCAGATGTAACCAATCTCAGTATTTCCACCCTGAGCCGGTACGAAAACGAAGTGACCAAATGCAGCGTACAAAGTTTCATAACGATATGCTACCACTATCAGAAGTACCTCCATAAGCGGCATATCCCCTTCGACAGGAGTCTGTTTCTCATAGATATGAATACGTTTGATAACTAATAGAGAAACAGAGAGATAAAACGGACACATAAAGAATGAAGGCACAACACCGAAAAAAAGCAAAAAAGATGAAAAGTATCATATCTTTTATTACCTTTGTATATGGCAAAAGCCCACCAAAAACAAAGAATCAAGCATGAACGACAATGAAATAGGCAATCCACCGGTAAAAGCATTAATCGTTTTCAGAGAGAATGGAGATACGGACAATCTTTTTGTCCCCATTTTATGCGATGCTATCAGGACGACGGGGATTGACGTACGATGTTCCACGAATGAGTTCTGGAACTCGGATACACCTTACGACATCATCCACTTCCAATGGCCCGAAGAGGTGATGGAAGGGAATTGTGACGATCCGGACAGGATTTGCCGCCTGGAAGAGCGTATCGCTTTTTTCCGGTCCCGTGGGGCCCGGTTCGTGTATACGCGCCACAATGTCCGTCCGCATGATGCGGACGAGGTGACCGGCCGTGCTTATGACATCATCGAAGAACAAAGCGATGTGGTGGTGCACATGGGACGTTACAGTCGCGACGAATTTGCAGCCAAACATGCGGACAGCCGGAATGTCATCATTCCTCATCCTATTTATCAATACACGTACAAGGAGGACATCAGTATGGAACGTGCGCGCCAGTATCTTAATCTGCCGCAGGAGGCGTTTATCGTCACGTCGTTCGGAAAGTTCCGGAATCGTGAAGAGAGGCGGATGGTGACCGGAGCGTTCCGAAAATGGGATGAAGCAAAGAAGTTCCTGCTTGCTCCGCGACTGTACCCGTTTTCGAGATTCAACAGGTATGGCAGCAACTTCTTCAAGCGCTGGACATCCCGGGCAGGATATTACCTGCTTATACCCTTGCTCAACCGCCTGCGCAGAATGCACACCGGAACCAGAATGCACGCCGGAGCCAGCGACGAACCTATAGACAACTGCGACCTGCCTTACTACATGGCCGCTTCGGATGTAATATTCATCCAACGAAAAGATATTCTGAACTCTGCCAGTATACCTCTCGCCTTCCTTTTTCACAAAGTGGTCATAGGTCCCAATATCGGGAATATAGGAGAAATCCTCCAAGATACGGGCAACCCCGTCTTCCACCCCGACAACAAATTTGATATCATACGAGCACTGGAAGCGGCCCGTCAACTGTCCGCCCGAAGGAAGGGGGAAGACAACTATGCATATGCCATTGAAAACATGAACAGCGGAAAAATAGGAAAAGAATATGCGGAGCTTTACAGAAACCTGCCCAATCTCTCTCTTTAAACGATCTCAAAAACAAACAACAATAGAGTAGCCATACACAGTATTTATGGAAAATAAAGAAATAAAAGTCAGTGTCGTCATACCTGTCTATAACACCGAAAAATATGTTCGGGAGGCAGTAGAAAGCATTATGAATCAGACACTGCGGGAATTGGAGATCATCATCATCAATGACGGCTCCACGGATAACAGTCTGCAAGTTGCAGAAGAACTGGCTGCGGCAGACAGTCGGATACAGGTGTATTCGCAAACCAACCGGGGATTGTCAATGGCACGCAATGCCGGCATCACGCATGCCCACGGAAGATACATCTATTTCATGGATAGTGATGATCTGTTGGAAAAAGATGCAATGGAGTTGTGCTACAGCAAATGCGAAGAAAAAGAACTGGATTTCGTTTTCTTTGATGCCCAGAGCTTTTTTGAAGAGGATATTCGCAATGTTCCCGCACTAAATTACCAACGTACCGATAAGTTAGAAGACAAGGTTTATACAGGTCCCGAAGCTATCAACATACAATTGCAGCACAAAACGTACACCCCATCCGCCTGCCTGAACGTTATCCGCACAGCTTTTCTGGAAGAACGGCAGCTCCTCTTTTATCCGGACATTGTACACGAAGATCAGCTATTCACGACCTTACTTTATCTGCAAACCCGAAGAACAAGCTGTATCCAACGATCGTTCTTTCACCGGCGCATACGTAAAAATTCAATTATGACATGCGATTTTTCACTCCAAAATTTAAAAGGATATCTCACTGTTGCTCAAGAGATAGTCAGATTCAAGCAACAAACCTCTGAATACGAAATCAGGAATACTATTGATTTATATCTGTCGCAAATGCTGAATGCTGTCATTTGGCAAGCCCATGTGCTCCCTTACCCGTACCGGCTTCGGCTGGCGTGGCGGTGTCTGTTTAGATACAAAAAACTCATATCTATAAGAAGCATCGGAGTCTTGTTATTCAAATCCATCATTCACAAGTAGACCAGAAAAGGATCATTCAGACAATGGCAAACAATATTAAACATCAGTTATTTTCCGGAGTATTCTACACGGCACTAGCCAAATACAGCGGAATCATTATATCACTCGTCGTGGCAGGGATTCTTGCGCGGTTGCTCTCTCCGGATGACTTCGGAGTAGTGGCAATCGCTACGGTCATTATTGCATTTTTCAATCTCTTTACGGATATGGGAATATCGCCTGCTATCGTACAACATAAATCATTGACTAAAGAAGAACTCTCGGACATCTTCTCATTCACCGTATGGACAGGCATCGGAATCAGCATACTCTTTTTTGCCGCTTCCTGGCTGATCGCCGGTTACTACGGAAGCGGGATCTTACGGACGTTGTGCCAGCTCCTGTCCGTCAACCTGTTCTTCGCCTCTGCCAACATCGTGCCGGGAGCCTTGTTCTACCGCAACAAAGAGTTCAAGTTCATTGCTGTCCGAAGCTTTATCATCCAGATAGCCGGAGGCGCCGGAGCAATAACTGCCGCGCTTTGCGGAGCCGGCTTATATGCGCTGATCATCAATCCTATACTTTCCAGCATACTGATATTCGTTATTTCCTATCAACGCTATCCGCAACGGCTGCGTTTCACGTCAGGACTGAAAGTACTCCGAAAGATATTCTCCTATTCGGCCTATCAGTTCTTGTTTAACGTGATCAACTATTTCAGCCGCAATCTGGATAAACTGCTGATCGGTAAATATATGAGCCTGTCAGCGCTAGGATACTATGAAAAGTCCTACCGCTTGATGATGCTCCCTCTGCAGAATATTACACAAGTCATCACACCGGTAATGCACCCCATCTTCAGCGATTTCCAGAATGACAAGGAAAAGCTGGCAACATCCTACGAACGCATTGTCCGTTTTCTGTCATTCATCGGTCTGCCACTCAGCGTACTGCTTTTCTTTACGGCAGAAGAAGTGACATTGATTATTTTTGGTGATCAATGGCTGCCTTCGGTTCCTGTATTCCGGATACTGTCACTTTCGGTCGGTATTCAGATCATACTCTCTTCTTCAGGTTCTATTTTTCAGGCAGCAGGTGATACAAGGAGCCTCTTTGTCTGCGGACTCTTTTCGTCCATACTCAATGTGACCGGAATGCTGGCAGGGATATTCTATTTCGGCACACTGACAGCTGTAGCAACATGTATCGTGATAACTTTTACTATCAATTTCGTACAATGTTATTGGATGATGTACCGAGTAACTTTTCAAAGAAACGCATGGATATTTATCAGACAACTTCTTTCTCCACTCCTTGTCAGCCTACTAATAACGGCATTCCTCACGCCTGTATATTATATGATGGAAAATATGAATATTTTCGCAACACTTATTGCAAAAAGTTTCGTAAGTTTTATTATCTTTGGAACATATATGCAAGTAACACACACCTATGATATCACAGGCAAAGTGAAGACTCTTGCAAGAAATAGAAAGTTGGTACAAAAGAACAAACAATGAAAGGATTATTCCTCATATTCCATGGTTTCGAAGCATTCAACGGAATCAGTAAAAAGATACGTTATCAAGTAAAAGCCCTCAAAGAATGTGGACTAGAAATGCATACGTGTTGGCTAGACGATACGGACAACCATAAACGCCGTATGGTAGATGAATCGATAATTGCCGACTATGGTTTCGGGATCAAAGGAAAAATCCTAAAAAGAATCGAATTTGACAGTATCGTACATTATGTACAGAAAGAAAGCATAGACTTTATCTATGTACGCTATGTCCATAATGCCAGCCCTTTCAGCATACGGCTGATGAAACTACTAAAAAAGACCGGAGCACGTATAGTGATGGAAATCCCGACATATCCATACGACCAAGAATATAAGGGACTCCCATTCGTATACCAACGAATCCTATTTATAGACAAATGTTTCCGACAGCATCTGGCACGCTATGTTGACAAGATCGTCACTTTTTCGGACTATGACATTATTTGGAATCGCCCCACCATCCGCATCTCAAATGGAATTGATTTCAGCGAAATCCCTTTAAGAGGTCCAAAGAATGATACCGCACATTCTCTACAACTGATTGCCGTAGCGACAATGCACCCATGGCATGGTTTCGACAGAGTTATAGCCGGCATGGCAAATTACTATCGTACACATACCGACACTCATGATTATAAAGTATATCTCAATATCGTAGGCTTCGGGGTTCCCGAACTGGTGGACAGCTATAAAAAAGATGTAGCCAAACATCAGTTAGAGAAATATATCATCTTTCATAGTGCCTTATACGGCAAAGAACTGGATGCCGTGTTCGAGCAGTCGGACATGGGAATAGGCAGTCTGGCTCGCCATCGTAGCGGTATTGACAAAATCAAGACCTTAAAAAACCGTGAATATGCAGCAAGAGGCATTCCTTTTGTTTATTCAGAAACGGATGATGACTTTGAGCATCAACCATACATACTTAAGGCAGCACCGGACGATTCGCCCCTTGACATCGAAAAAGTAATTCGCTTTTATCAATCATTGAAAACAACGCCGCTCCAAATACGGATGTCTATAGAGCAATCACTTTCATGGAAAGCCCAGATGCAAATTGTTATTAATGAAACCTTTGAATAAAACTATATCACTATGAATATACAGCCACTGATCAATGCTATCCGCTATAAATTGCGTTATGGCATTACTGTAGAATGGTACAATTTCTGGTACATGGCTCTCAGATGCCATCAGAAAATAACTCCGCAGGTAGCTTCCATTGATGAGACCATCCGGATAATCGTAGAAGACCAATGTTCCGTGAGCCGTTTCGGCGATGGTGAGATGCTGCTTACCAACCCGGACAAGGAAATAGGATTCCAAAAAGGAAATGTACTCTTGGCTCAGCGTCTCAAGGAAGTATTGACAAGCCATGAAGAAGGACATTTGGTTTGTATCTCCGATACTTTCGAAAACATTTATCGCTATAACCGCAAAGCACGCCGATTCTGGAGAACTCACTTCTTTCTGTATGGCAGTTGGTGGGACCGCTTGCTGTTGCCCGACAGGCTATACTACAATACATTCATCACCCGTCCCTACATGGACTTCGCTTCCAAAGAAGACTGCCCACGGTGGTTTCACCAGATGAAAGCTATCTGGAAAGACAGGGATGTCGTATTCATTGAAGGCGAAAAAAGCCGTTTGGGGGTAGGCAACGACCTCTTTGACAATGTAAAAAGCATCAGACGTATTCTTTGTCCGCCCCGTGACGCATTTGACCGCTACGAAGAAATACTGAATGAAGCGCAAAAACTCGAGAAAACCGCTCTCTTCCTGATTGCTTTAGGACCTACGGCTACTGTACTGGCTTACGATTTATTCAAGTCCGGTTATCAGGCAATTGACGCAGGGCACGTGGACGTGGAATATGAATGGTGGCGAATGGGCGCCAAACGGAAAGTAAAGCTGGAACGAAAATATGTAAACGAAGCCGCCAACGGAAAACAAGTGTCCGACGCCGGAGAATTTTATCGGAAACAAATCATTGCTAAAATCTATTAAATCATGAAGATAGCCTATTACCTGCCCTCACTACAGGCACCTGGCGGAATAGAACGGATAGTTACATTCAAAGCCAATTATTTTGCAGAACATTTTGAAGGATACGACATCACCATCATCACATCCGAACAAATGGGCAAAGCACCACACTTTCCATTATCCCCCAAAGTAAAGCATATCGACTTAGGAGTATCTTTCGACCTGCCCTACTCTCAATCCATAGTAAGTAAAGTGCTGAAGTATCCGTTCCGCTACTATCGGTTTAAACAACGACTATCGAATCTATTGAACGAACTGAAACCGGACATTACTATCTCAACCATGCGCCGGGAACTGAACTTTATCACTAAATTGAAAGACGGTAGCCTGAAAATCGGAGAGTTTCACGTCAGCCGCTACGCCTATGGCGCAGAAGCACTGAAACGTAAAAGCCCGATTGTCAACATGATAAAGAAAAGATGGGCAAACAGATTTGTCAAAAACCTGTCTAAACTGTCCAGAGTGATTATACTTACAAGTGAAGGGGCTAAAGACTGGCCGGAACTGACTAATATCAGCATCATCCCTAATCCTATTTCTACTCCTGTAGAAGGAAAACAAACAGATATTCTGTCACATAATGCTATTGCTGTAGGGCGATATGCGCCCCAAAAAGGATTTGATATGCTAATCCCCGCCTGGAGCATTGTCGCCCAAAGACATCCGGACTGGAAACTACATATTTATGGAGAAGGCGACCTGAAAGAGAAGTTCACCAAACTAATAGATGAACTACAACTAAATAATAATTGTCTGCTTCATCACACTGTATCGAATATAGCCGAAAAATACTGTATGAGTTCGATATTTGTCTTATCAAGCCGATACGAAGGGCTACCTCTGGTATTGGGCGAAGCAATGGCTTATGGAATTGCTCCGGTTGCCTTTGCCTGTCCATGCGGTCCGCGGGACATGATAACGAATGGAAAAAACGGGCTCTTGGTAGAAAACGGAAACATTGAACAATTGGCCAAGCAAATTTGCTATCTGATTGAGAACGAGAATATCCGCATAGAAATGGGTAGGCAGGCAAAAATCAGGGCCAAAGATTTTACTATGGAAGTAATCTCGCGACAATGGAAAAGTTTATTTGAAGAATTGATGGAATATGCGCCCCAATAAAAGAAGAAAAGAATGACTATCATCTATTTATATCGCTCACTAGCGGCTTTTGGTGGCGTAGAAAGAATCTTCATCGACAAGGCGAATTATCTGGCAGAACATTACGGATACCACGTATACATTATTACTTGGGAGCAAGGGGGACATTCCATCGTTTACCCTTTATCACCCAAAGTGACCCATATAGATTGGGGCATACTATTCTATCGCCAGTATCAATATGGGCTTTTCAAACGCATGTTCATGCAGTGGAAAATGGAAAAAGAGTTTTTTAAAAAACTCAGTAATTTCGTACATACAACTCAAGCCGACATAGTCATCGGAGCTAGTTGCGAATTCACAACTATGGCTGGCATGGATT
>ERZ773104.1556-NODE-1556-length-29749-cov-32.688826_pt1 | contig 29749 bp, 20 predicted proteins | sample MGYA00511920_ERZ773104 | MGnify/ENA primary metagenome ERZ773104 (study PRJEB29015, sample SAMEA2737857) | human gut metagenome | biome: human gut; feature: human-associated habitat; material: faeces | place: China | collected 2012 ...
GCGGGAGGATCTTACAACATTCCTCTTGCCCCGCCCGCCGAAAAAGGGTATACTGCCCCTGTCGGTGCGGGGAATCCCGTTGTGTAGGTGGTCACTTCACCTGCGCAGGTGCAAAGGGGCTGCAACTTCTTTGCACCGCCGTGTTTTACTTTCTGATCATATCATAACGTATACGGTGGCATATATCAAACCGGGATCTTGCACAAATATACGGTTGCATATATATTGATCATTGCCATATCGCCGGAATCAGGCAGCCGCGGTATACTAGGATGCATAGCAATCGAATGGGAACATTATGGCACCAACAGATGCCCAGCGCCGGGCGCGGGACAAATGTTAACGCCGTGCAGTGGGCGTTGGACAACGGTGTCACCGCAGGAACGACGGAACGCACATTCTCTCCTGACAATACATGCACACGAGCCCAGATTGTGACATTTCTGTACCGTGCCATGGTCTGATTGAGACGGATCGCAACAAAGCAATTGCACAGACGGCGGCGAGGAATGTTCGATATTCCTTGCCGCCGCTCTTTTACAAAACATCGTTCAATACCGCTATCTATATGACCCCCTACATATACGGTAGCACGTATCAAACTGGAATCTTGCACAAATGTACGGTTGCATATATATTGATCATTGCCCTATAGACGGGATCAGGCAACCACGGTATACTAAGGTACATAGCAGTTGAATGGGGGGGAGCATTATGGCACCAACAGATGCCCAGCGCCGGGCGCGGGACAAATGGCTGGCTGAAAAAGTGGAGACCATTAACCTGAGAGTGCCGAAGGGATCGAAAGAGACCATTAAGGCCCACGCCGAGAAGCTCGGAGAGTCTACAAACGCTTTTGTTTATCGCACTGTGATGGAAGCCATCGAGCGCGATGAGAAGAAAGCCGATAGCGAAGGGCACAAAACAGATCCAAGCTGAAACAGGATAGGCGCAGAGAAGTGCCCTGCGTCTATCCTGTTAAAAGCGGTGTTTCTCGCTTTTCGGTGCTGCAATACGCTACAATACCCCTATCACGAGAGATAGGGGTATTTTTTATGGAACACTATATGATGAGCGAGAAGATCGATCACTATTTGAAAGCACTTGAAAATGAAGAGCGCGCCGCGGCGACGATTGAAAAGTACCGCCGCGCAATTTTGAACTTTGCCGCCTTTTTGAGCGGCGCGGCGGTCACACCGGAGACGATCCGCCTCTGGAAGGACGAACTGCATGAAAGAAATTACGCGCCGTCGACGATCAACACTTTCCTTGCTGCGCTGAACGGCTTCTTTCTCTTCTGCGGTTGGTCGGATTGCCGCGCGCGGTTCCTGAAGATCCAGCGCCGATTGTTTCGCGACAGCAGGCAGGAACTGACGCGCGCAGAATATGAGCGATTGGTCGCCGCGGCGGAGGCCGCGGGCGACCGCGGCCTTGCGCTCCTGATGGAGACCATCTGCTCCACCGGCATTCGCGTCAGCGAGGTGCGGTACATCACCGTCGAAGCCGCCAAAAACGGCAAGGCCGAGATCGCGCTCAAAGGCAAAATCCGCACCATTTTGCTGCCCTCCAAACTCTGCCGCAAGCTGCTCAAATTTGCCGCGCGGCAAAAAACCGCTTCCGGCGCGATCTTTCGCGCCAAAAGCGGCAATGCAATGTCCCGTTATCAGATCTGGTCGAAGATGAAAAAACTCTGCGAGCGCGCGGGCGTGGACGCGGAGAAGGTCTTCCCGCACAACCTGCGCCACCTGTTTGCGACGGCGTTTTACCGCGCCTACAAGGACATCGTCAAGCTTGCGGACATTCTCGGCCACTCGAGCATCGAAACGACGCGCATCTACCTCGTCACCAGTGCGGCAGAGCACCGGCGACAGCTTGAGCGGCTGCAGCTTGTGTCATAAATAACGGAATCCATATTCCGTAAGATGAATACTCGCTGCCGATATCGGCAGCACTAAATTCACGGCCGAATCGCGTGGAAATACAGGCATTTTTCATGGCGTGGCCGTTCAAAAAGGCGCAAAAAATCGGACTCACTTTCATGTTTTCTCGTGAATCGTGTGATTTCTATCCACTTTTGCATTTTTCCTTGCCTTTATGGGAGAATTGTACTATATTTTGTCATAAATAAAGGAAGCGACAAGAACATTTCGCTTCCTTTGCATATACGGAATATGGATTCCGTTTTCAAAAGCTTATATTTTGGCAAAACCGCCGAAAGACGGCGCTGCAAAGCCGAATGGGTCTAACGCCTTTCCTACGGAAAAAGTGTAATGACCGCCGACTGCACAGATCTGCTGTGCACCTCCACGATCTACCGCTCTATCCGGCTTTGTCGGTAGAGCGGTTTTTTTGAGGGAGCAAAGGATGAGCCGACAGACATTGCAAGAATTCTGCACCGCACAGAAGAGGCCGGAACTCCTTGTGGAATGGGATCTGGAGCGCAACGCCCCCCTGACCCCCGATGACGTAACATTTGCAAGCCACAAAAAAGTCTGGTGGTGCTGCAGGAACGGGCACAGCTGGCAGACTGCGGTCTATACCCGCTCGGGCGGCGCCGGTTGCCCTTATTGTTCCGGGCGCTCCCCGCGCTCTGTCAGGGGCAGCATCCTTTCCGAATGTGTTCCGGCGCTCGCGGACGAATGGGACAGCGAGAAAAATGCTCCTTTGACCCCAAGTCAGGTGACGGTGGGGAGCCACAGGGTCGTTTGGTGGCACTGTCCGAAGGGCCACGATTACCAGGCATCGGTCAAATTGCGTGTGCGCGGTTCCGGCTGTCCCTATTGCGCCGGACGAGCGGTCTTGCCGGAGGAAAATTCTCTCGCTGCCATTGCTCCGGAGCTGCTATCAGAATGGGACATTGAAAAAAACGCGCCGCTGACCCCCGAGCAGGTATTGGCGGGAACACACCGGAAAATATGGTGGCGGTGTAAAAAAGGCCACAGCTGGCAGGCCGCGGCTGTTTCCAGAATACGGAACCGGACAGAATGTCCTGTTTGCGCCGGAAAAAAGTGATCTCCGGTGAAAACGATCTTGCGACGGTCTTTCCGCAGTTGGCGGCGCAGTGGGACGCGGAGAAAAACGGCAGCCTGACGCCGGGGGCCGTATCCCCAAATTCCAACCGGCGCGTCTGGTGGAAGTGCGAAAAGGGACACGCCTACTGCGCTGTGATCGCACACCGGGCGCAGAGCGGCAGCGGCTGCCCCTACTGTACGAACCGCAAGGTGCTGGCGGGATTCAACGACCTCGCGACGCTCGAGCCGGCGGTGGCAAAGGAATGGCACCCGACGCTCAACGGCGCGCTCACCCCGGAAATGGTGACAGCGGGGAGCCACCGAAAGGTCTGGTGGCAGTGCGCTCTCGGCCATGTCTGGAAGGCGGCCATTTACCCCCGTACCGGCAAGCAGCGCTGCGGCTGCCCCGTCTGCGCCGGCAGAACGAGAGCAAAAACAATGTGACCCCAGCCCGCGGAGGCGGGCAAAAGATAAAGAAAACTTAGGAGGTAATGAAATGAAACGGCGATTATTGGCAGGTTTACTATCGCTTGTCATGATGCTGAGCCTGCTACCAACGGCGTTGGCTGCGGAAGAAGGAAGCCCATTACAAGTGCTTATGATTGGCAACAGTCACACGGTTGACATGACCGAGTGGACTGGTCTGGTGCTGAAAGATTCCGGTCTGGAAGATCAAGTCAATATCACGATGCTTGCCCCGATGGGCGGCAGAAAACTGTTCACTGATGATACGGCGCGCAGTTCGCATATCACAGCTGCGACGTGGACCGGTACGGAGGATGAGTGGAATGCCACGCACCAGGACAGCGGCCGCGATGTCGGCTCTAAAAAGAGCCAGTATGACAAGCTTTTGAACAACAGCGACAGGACCTGGGATCTGATCGTTGTGCAGGACTGGGAGGAATCTACGATGAATTCCGATTCCGCCGCAGTTGCAAAGGGTATTCAGAGCGCAGTGCAGTGGCTGAGAAGTTGTTCTTCCGTAACGGAGAATACAAAAATCGCATGGGCTGCCGACTGGCCTGACGCGGCCAACCATGCGGGCGCGCAAGGCAATATGATCGGCGCGATCGCTGCTGTAAATGCGCTGACGGAAGACGGCGTGGACTTTATCATTCCCACGGGTCTGACCGTCGAAAATGCGCGCACCAGCTATTTTGACAAGGTCAACAACGCAGACGACAGCTATCTGCTCGGCAGTGAGGAGACCTACGGCGGGATCACGAACGTAGCGAAGTACCATCTGATGGAGCGCGACGCGAACCATCTGAGCTACGAGCTGGGCTGCTACTCCGTTGCAGCGGTCACGATTGCAGAGATCGCGCAGCAGTTTGGCCTGATGGATCTGGATGCATTCCTGACTTCTTTGAAAACGGCACCGGAGCGGACGAACCCCGCTGAGTGGAAGGGTACATTCAACGACAATATCTGGGCCATCGTGAAGGAGAGCGTGAAAAACGCGGTGGAATACCCCACGCAGGTTACGCAGTCCGTCTATACGGAGGACCCGGCAGACATGATCGCCGCGCAGATCCTCGCGGCGGACTATACGGAAAGCGCCGCTGCCGCCGCAAAGGCGGACTCAGAGGATACGCTGCGCACTATCGCTGAGGCTGTGAAGGCCACGGCGCAGGCCGCAACGGGTGAGGCTGCTGCGCTCAGCGTCTCTTCTACATATACCGCTCCGGTTAACGGAACGGAGGACAACAAGACCGGCACGGTGGGCAAGTACGAGATCAAGGTATCCTTCCTGAACGGATACACGCAGAAAAACCTTGCTGTAATCTCCGGCGCGATCAAGCCGGATTATTATGAAGGCGGCGAGGAAGAACTGGCTGCAGCGAAGACGGCAGCAGCTGCGGATCTTGCGAGGACTGCGGCGCTTGTCGGCAAAGATGCGGAAGCATATAGCAGCGAGATCAACGCGGCCTACAGCACCAACGATGTGGATACCGCGCTGGCCGCGGCGAAGGCGGCCATGGTCGCAGACGCCGGGTATCTGTACGCGGACTGGATCGGTGCCGATGGCTGGACCGTTGGCACAAAAATGCCTCTCGGAGAGGATACTGGTGTGCGCTTTACGATCCGTGAGGAAGGCGCCGATACCGTTCTGACCATCAGCGGCAGCGGCAAGATCCCGGATCTGGTTATGAAGGGCGAGTCTACAAGAAGTTATACTTCGCCTGTCTGGATGAACGATGATGTGAGTGGAAAAATCACAAAGGTCATCATTGAAGACGGCGTTGCGCTGGGCCACATGTCCCTGTGGCTGAGCCGCGTGAAAACCATGGAGATCGGGGAGAATGTAACTCTTCCCACCAACGCAATTTACTTGAACGGCCAGAATTGCGACAGAACCATTACCTTCAAGGGCACCGCTACCGTGAGCAACCGCGCGATCGACGGCTACACCGGTTCTGACGGTAAGGGCAGTCAGGCCGCACAGAATGCGCAGGTCTTCGTGTACGCGGACTTTGAGAAGCTCGGCGTTTCGCGCGCGGAGAGCTTTGTGGGCTCTACGGTTCTGAAGAATAACAACTACGGCCTGCCCATCGTCGTTGTCATCAATACCGGCAGCAGCGTGGAGCCGGAAGATACCATCCTTGCGCAGGGCGATGTTCCTAAGAATGGCTGGCAGAAGGATGGTACACCGTATGAAGGCGGCAATTCCGGTGTGACCTATACCATCAAAAAGATCGGCGATGAGGTCGTGCTGGAGTTCTCCGGCAGCGGCACGATCCCGACCTTCACGACCGAGACGCCGTATTACCAGAAGACGCCGTGGTGGGGAACCAACAGCGGCAGCGCCGTCACAAAGGTCATTGTCAACAGCGGTGTTACTGTTGGCGGCTTAGCGCTCTACATTCCCACGGCAAAAGAGATCATCCTGAAGGATGGCGTGACACTGAAACCGAATGCAATCTATTTCAACACGCAGAATGTCGATACCGAAATCACCTTTGAGGGTGCGGCCACTGTTTCCTCCGGCTCGATCAGCTGGTATTCCGACGGCAATCAGAAGGACAAGGCTGTGCAGATCACGGTGACGGCCGATTTCAGCAAGCTTGAAAAATCCGGCAATCGCGTGACGAAGGCCTCCGACTTTATCGATAGTGGCCTACTGACGACCACCAACAAAAACGGCCTGCCCATTGTGGTGGCAGTCAACACGGAAGACTCGAAAGCTGACGCACAGGAGTTTGACATCACGACCGGCGGCTGGGATGAAAATGGCAAAACGGTCGGCGATTCGACCGGCATCAAATACAAGATCTACACCGTCGGTGCGGATACGATTGTTGAGTTCAGGGGCAGTGGTACTATGCCGAATTATGCTGCAACCGGCGTTACGAATCAAAATCTGAGTACCAATCGCATGCCTTGGCAAAATGATCAGGTGACAAAGATCATTGTCCGTGACGGTGTGCAGCCTGGACAAATGAGCCTGTTTGATAGGGGCAATAGCAATGTACGGGAGATCGTGTTTGAGGGCAACGTCAATCTGCAAAGAAATACGATCTATTTCAATACCCTGACACAGGATGTCAGCATTTTCTTTAACGGCACACAGGCGCAGCTTGAAAGCGGAGCCTTGGATGGTTACGGTGTAGGTACGGCACACCACATTTACGTCTATGCAAAGTCCGGCACATTGACGGTTGGAGACAATAAGGTAACGACTATCAATGACTTTGCTGGCAGCGGCGTGATCGGCAACCATACAGATGGTAAGACTATTGCACTGCTAGTGCTGGACGATCAGCTCTCTGCTGCAAAGAGCGCCGTCAACACCTCCGAAATCATCGCCCTGACCGGCACCTGCCAGCAAAACACGGTTGACGGCAAAACCGCAGCCGTCAAGGCCTATGTAGAGAGCAAGCTCAACGAAAAATATCCTTCCGTCACCGTGAGCGTGGCTCAAAAATCGGCAGCAATCTACACCGTCACCCTCTCGGCAGACGAACAGAGTACCAGCTTTGATCTGAAATTCACCTTCACCTTCTCCCACAGCTGGAGCTACACCGCATCCAGCGCGACGATCACAGCAGAATGCGCGCATTGCCACGACAAGCAGGCCGCGCGCCTGATCGTCTCCGATCAGAAAGAGACCGGCAACGCGATTGAGGCCACGGTGAGCTACGGTACGGCATGGCCGGGTGCTACGCTGACGGTCAGCTATACGAAGGACGGTGCTCCGTTCGACGGTATGCCGAAGGATGCCGGCAGTTATGCCGCCAGTATGGAAATCTCTGGCGCTACCGCTACCGTGAACTTTACGATCAGTCATGCTTTGACGCACCATGAGAAGGTTGCTGCGACTTGCACTGAGAACGGAGTCAAGGAGTACTGGACTTGCTCTGTTTGCAACGACAAATTCTCTGATACGCAGGGAAAGAACGAAATCGCTGATTTTGACACGTGGAAGGCTGATGCAGGCAAGATTCCTGCTACCGGTCATGATATGAGCAAGACTGAGGCCGTTGCTGCGACCTGCACGGAGAATGGTGTCAAGGAATACTGGACCTGCAGCACTTGCCATAAGAACTTCTCTGACGAGCAGGGCAAGACCGAGATCTCTGATCTTGACGCTTGGAAGGCTGACGCAGGCAAGATTCCTGTTACCAAGCACGACTGGTCCAACCACGACGGTATCTGCAAGGTCTGCAAGACTCCGTGCGGCGAAGCGCATCAGCCCGGCACGACCTGCTCTGTCTGCCACAAGTACACGAGCTATCCTTACGTTCCCGGCGCGCCGACCTATCCCGCGACCGCTCCCGCTGCCCCCAACGGCACGGTGACCGTTTCCCCGGCCAACGCCTCCAAGGGTACGAACGTGACCGTCACGGTGAAACCCAACGAGGGTTATGAGCTTGGCAGCCTCGCCGTCAAGGACGCGAACGGCAATCTGCTTCAGCTCGCCGACCTCGGCAACGGCAAGTTCGGCTTTGTGATGCCCGCGAGCAAGGTCAGCGTTGAGGCGAACTTTGTCAAGTCCGCCGTCTCCACCGGTTTTGCCGACGTGCCCGCGAACGCTTTCTTCGCCGACGCGGTGAAGTGGGCCGTTGACAAGGGCGTGACGAACGGCCTGACCGAGACGATGTTTGGCCCCTATGATCCCTGCACGCGCGGTCAGATCATCACCTTCCTGTGGCGCGCGGCCGGCTCTCCCGAGCCGAAGACCGCGGTCAGCTTCGCTGACGTCCCCGCCGGCAGCTACTACGCCAAGGCCGTCGCCTGGGCGATCGAGAACGGCATCACGAACGGCATGACCGAGACGACGTTCGCTCCTGACGCCACCTGCACGCGCGGCCAGGGCGTGACGTTCCTGTACCGCGCCCTCAAGGGCAGCGCCGGCGCGACCTCGAGCTTCGTCGACGTTCCCACGAACGCTTTCTACGCGGACGCTGTGGGCTGGGCGGTCTCCGGCAAGGTGACCGACGGCACCTCCAACACCACGTTCAGCCCGGATGACAACTGCACCCGCGGCCAGATCGTGACCTTCCTCTACAGAGCCTATCAGGGCAAGTAAAAAAAGTAAGACCTTTGAACAAAAGGAAGCGCCGCAAAGCTAACCACGTATAAAAGGCCGCCATCTCAAGAGCTTTTGCTCACCGAGATGGCGGCCTTTTTATACGCGGGGAGGTTTGACGCTTACTACGCTTTTTTCTTCCTCCGGTAGAACCGGGGGGTTATTTTCACGCCTGAAGGCGGCAATAAAAACGCTCAATCACCATCATAAGTGATTGAGCGTTTTGTGCGCAAACTTAATGACATTGCCTATAGGGGAACATTTCATTTGCAGCGAGTGAAAAATCAAACCTATTACCGGCAGGAAGGTTCCTTCGGTGTCATAACGATCGCCAGAAGTTTTGCCGGACGGTCGGAACGGTTCTCCAGCCGGTGCTCATTGCCCGCACCGGTCGTGAAGCTCGCATCGCCCGCGCGGAAAGGGACATCCTTACCGTCACATCTCGTTACAACCTCACCTTCAAGAACATAGAAAAATTCCGCCTCATTCACATGGTCGTGGGTGCCGATGCTGCATCCGGGGTCGAGAGTCATTTCTACACAGTGGCGAGCGTAGCCCTCCAGCGCTTCCTTCTCAATAAGGATCTTCTGTTTGATCGCGCCTGAGCCTCCCTTAAGATTCTTGCGCACAATCGTATTCATTGCTTCCGAACGATTGAGCATGATCGTCCTCCTTTTGTTATTTCGTTTTTTCTTTCTCCGTATCTGTGCCGCAGTAAGTGCCCGCTTCGCTTTTGAGCAGATCAACAAAAGCCCGCGCCTGCGGCAGTGCAAGCAGAGAATCGTTGTACATCAGGTATGTTGAGCGTATGAACGATGTGCCGTCGGCAAAGCGGATAGGTCGGATATAGCCGGTAAAGCCGCCCAGACAGATCTCAGGAACGATGCTCCAGCCAAGCTCGCGCGTCACCATCTCCACGCAGGTGCGGATGTTATCAACGTGGACACCACCAGACTGCGGACGAATGCCTTTTTCATGCATCCAGCTTGTCAGCGTGCGCTCAAAGTCCGCGTCCGTGCGGCGTGAGATATATGGCATCCTCACGAGTTCTTCATCTGATACCTCCCGCGGCGCAATCAGACAGATATTCTCCCGCCGCAGCAGGGTGCGTTCGCCCTCCCAGATGTGTTCGCCGCGCAGGATCGCAAGGTCGATCGATCCGCTCTGCAGCATGGCAATGAGCCGCCGGCTCTGTCCAGTCGTGATATTCAGTTCAACATCAGGATAGCTGCCGCGAAATTTCACCAGGAAATCCGGCAGACAGTAAAGCGCATAGTTGAGCGAGATGCCTGCGTTGAGTGTGCCGAACACCTTACCCTTTGTGCCCCCCAGTGCCTGACGCATCTGACGCAGAGAGTTGACCACATCGTGACAGGCGTTCAGCACGATCTCGCCCTCCGGCGTAAAGCGCACCCCTTGCCGCGAACGCAGCAGCAGCTGCACATCAAGTTCCCGTTCAATGCCCTGTATGCGCTTGGACAGCGCCGATTGCGTGATAAACAGGCGGTCGGCTGCGCGGGTAATGTTTCCGGTTTGTCCCAGAATATCCAACAGGGCGTAATCCCTTTCGTCCATCCGATTGCTCCTTATCTTCAGTTTCCTCTATTATAGCATAGGAAATTCAGAAAGAAAAGGAAATGCCCGACTCATGCGGTTTTTTGATTCAAGGAAGCATCAGAACACAAACTGGGCTCCCTGTCTGCACACGCTCGACACCGTTGCCCAGCGAGCCGTCAGATGGATCAATGGGGAAGGATATTACTGAGTTTGAGCGCTCATGTGCCACGAGAAGCTCGCTCCCATCGGGGGAAACGCACAGATAGCGCGGCTGATGACCAAGGGCAGGAACCATGGCGGTGAGTGATACGTGGCCTGTCACCGTGTCGATGCGGAAAACACTCACCGCGTCCTGTCTGCGGTCGGAGACATAAAGCGTCCAACCGTCAGCGGAAAGATCAATGCCGCTCGACCAGCCACCCTCTACGCATTCCTCCGGCAGTGTGCTGACGACCTGTATTGGGGTGAGCGCGCCGCTTGCGGCTTCGAAGGTGTACACCGTCACAGTGCATCCCTTTTCGTTCACGCCATAGCAGAATCGGTTGTCGGGAGAAAAGACACAGTGGCGCGGTTCGGCTCCCTCGCGTGCCTTCACGCAGCAGACCTCGGAGAGATGACCGCTCTCTGCGTCAATGTGAAAGACCGTTACCTTGCCCACACCTTGCAGTCTGCCCTGTGCCGATACCGCCAGGTACTCTCCTGTGTGGTCCTGCATGACCTGGTGCGGATGGGAAATGTAGCCGGGACCGCCGTTGCCGTCGAGAAAACAGATATCCTGAATGTTGCCAAGGCTGCCGTCGGCATTGCGCGGCAGAACAGCTACGCTGCCTGTTTGTAGATTTGCCACAAACAGACGGCGATTGCTTCTATCCACGGACAGATGAACCGGGTTCGTACCGTAGGTGCTCACTGTGTTGAGATGCGCGAGCGTTCCATCGTGAAGGATGCGGTAAGCGCTGACACTGCTCATATCGCCGTGGATCGCATAGAGGAACTTTTCCTCACGGTCGGTACAGAGATAGGACGGGTTCACTGTTTCCTCCACCGCCAGCAGTTCCCAAGCACCGCTCTCGCTTACACGGTAGCAGGAGATCCCTTTTCCGGTGCCGCCGCGCTCCTTGGTCGTGCGGCAACCAACATAGACCTTGCTCATTGTGTTCACTCCTTCATTGATGTGCCGGCAAGCTTTGGCTGCTTCTTGGCTACCACAAGAGTCTGGTAGGCAAACACGCCCGCAATAATAAGGTAGGACGGAATATCAAGCAGACTGAAGGGCAGGAAGATCAAAACGGCCGATACGAGGATCAGAGCGCGGGAGAGGATCGGCATCTTGTGGTTTTTCCAGTAGCCGCCGATCATCACGGCAATAGACAGCACAACGACCGTGCAGCGGAAGATGCCATAGACATTTTGCATCAGCGTACCCTGAAGCAGAATGCTTGGATCGTAGACAAACATAAAGGGAACGATGAAACCGGCGATGCCCAAGCGTGTGGCATGGCACGCCGTTTTGATAGGATTCGCCTCGGCGATACCCGCTGCGACAAAGGCGGTGAGCGCGACCGGTGGCGTGATGTTGGAAATCAAGCCAAAGTAAAACGCAAAGAAATGCGCTGCAATAGCAGGCACGCCCGCGCTGATGAGCGGCGGTGCGCACAGGGATGCCACGATGACATAACACGCAACGGTCGGCAGCGCCATACCCATGATGAGGGATGCTATGGCAGACATGATCAGCATTAGCGCGGTGTTTCCGCCGGAGATCGTGACCATCAGACTTGTCATCTTCACGGCAAGACCGCTGCGGTCAACAACGCAGAGGATGATACCTGCCGCGGCACAGGCAACGGCAATGTTGGACGCACTCTTTGCCCCATCGGTCACAGCGCTAAGGAAGTCCCTGACAGGGAACTTGCGGCGGCGGAGCAGATTGGCTACGATCTCGCTTACCAACAGTACGGATGTTGCCCAGAAACCCGCCGTGCCGGGGCCGAAGTTAAAAACGCACAGCAGCACAATGAGCGTTCCGATTGAGATCAGCAGATACCAATTCTCCTTCATGATGGGACCGAGAGCGGGAATATCGTCCTTGCTCATGCCTTCAAGATGCAGTCGCTGTGCCTCAACATCCACAGCAAGAAAACAGGCCGTATAATACATCAGCGCTGCAGGCAGGGCACAGAGGATCAGCGTTGTGTAGCTCAGATTCAAGTTCTCTGCCATGATGAACGCTGAGGCCCCCATAATGGGAGGCATAATCTGACCACCGACGGATGCCGTAGCCTCCACTGCGCCGGCAAAGGGCGCGCTGTAACCGCTCTTTTTCATCATAGGGATCGTAAAGGTACCAGTGGTTGCCGCATTAGCGGGACCGGCGCCGGAGACCATGCCAAAAAGAGCGCTCGAGAGAACGGAAACCTTTGCAATACCGCCGCGGAAGGTGCCGAAAGCCTTTTCAGCCAGCGCCATCATCAGATCACCGCCGCCAAACGAGACCATGATCCCGCCATAGATCATCAATGGGAAAATCTCCTTGGCGCTTGTAGACAGAGCCGTGCCGAACACGCCCTGTACAGTCAAATAGGTCGAGCTGAGCAGGCGGTTGAGCGTAATGCCGTTATGCTTGAGCAGCCCCGGCAGGTACGGGCCGACAAAGGCGTAAGCAAGAAATACGATCGCCACCACACTCATAGATGTACCGATCGCGCGCTGCACGGCCAGCAAAATACCAACAATGATAAGAACCGCCAGAATGGTGTCCATCGTAGAAAGGTTTGCCGTCAGCTTCGGAGAGATGAACCCTTTTGTTGCAAGGATACGCAGGTTGGTGACCAAACCAAAAACGATAATGATCACGCCGACCATATCCCACACGGTAAAGTGATCGCTCTTGCCGCCCGCGATCTGTGCCAGTCCGACGATCGTCATGGCGAATCCCAAATGCACTGCCATCTGCATGAAGCCGCTCAAAGGCAGCGTTGCTGTTGTGTACTCGTGAAACAGCGCCATCAAACACGCAACGACCGTGAGAAGCACAGAAGCTTTTGCGCGCCATTTAGGTACTTTGTTCTCAATGCTCATAAAGCCCCTCCTTTATATTTTATATAGGAAAGGGCAGATAGATCTATCTGCCCTTTCCAAATACGGTTCGTGAACGCTTACATCACACCAATCTCGGTGAAGTAACGAACAGCACCGGGATGCAGATTGAAACTCGTGAACTCAACTGTATTCTCCGGAGTCATAAACGAACAGCCGGCATAAGCGTTGACCAACTCTTCCTGATTTTCATAAAGCGCCTTGCACATATTGTAGACAAGGTCTTCGTCCACATCGGCGCGGACAAGCAGCTCGCCATAGAAAGCGACCATCTTGACCGGCTCGGTGATGCTCTTGCAGCCAAGATCGGCAGGATCGACCGTGCAGACCTTATAGTAGGGGTAGTCGGCAACAACTTTATCAAGGAATTCTTCATCCCATGTCAGGATGCGAAAATCGGGGTCGGATGCAGAGATCTGGGTGAGCAGGCTGGAAGGAACACCGGAGGTGATGAGGTTCGCCTCGACCTTACCCTCAGTAAACGCCTGCGTACCGTCGCTCTGGCTCATGTACTCGGGGCTGAAATCGTCGGCCGTCATGCCGTCCTCGGCGATCAGCGCCATGTTCATCAGGCACTGACCGGAGCCGGAGGAGCCCATCTGAATCTTCTTGCCCTTGAGATCGGCGAGCGTTTGATAATCGCTCTTGCCGGAGACCACGATCATGCTGACGGTCTGGTTAAACACTCCCATCGAGCAGATGGTATCATCATCGGCAGGCATGGCTTCCATAACAGCGTTGTAGTCCGCGCCGCCGGACATTGCGATCTGGCTCTCGCCGGAGAGCAGCGTTGCGATGTTATCCTGCGTGTTGGACGCGCTGACCGACATATCCATGCCGTCAACATGACTGTTGAGGACCTGTGCCATTGCCGTGCCGCTGGAGTAGTAGCTTCCGCCCATTGAGCCGGTGGGCATTGTGAAGGTGACCTTCTGTGCAGCATTGCTGCCCTCGTTCGGAGTTTTGGCCGCGTCATCATCATTGGTGCCGCCGCAGGCCGATAGGGAGAGGACCATTACGGTGCTGAGAATCATAGCTATAAACTTTTTCATCATAAGTCTCCTTTTCTTCTTGTTGGTTTCGTCCGATTCTGTCAGCGACTGCCCTGCTTATTGACCGAATTCCCATTGAGCAGCACTTCTTCACTGACTATCTTGGCAAAATAGTACAAGAAATGTGTCAGATTGTAAAACACCATTTTTGAATCCCCTTCCATTCCTGGCGGGAATGGAAACTGCATTAATAGCACATTCGATTCCATTTCGGAATAGAACAACATAAATAAAAAATATTTTACATCATAATTTAATTGGATTATCCTTGGTATTGCAAAGAGAATTTAGCATATTTGAGACATGAATACAAGATGCACTGATTTTATACTGCAATGGAAAGGATGCAAGCATATGGCTTTTTGGAACAGATCCCCGCAGCCGGTGGCAAAGGCCGATCCTCCCACCACTTACGTCCCTCTCTCCGACTGGAACACTGCCTACGGACCAATTAAGCTTTCGTCATGCGATTTTCGCGATGGCCAGCAGTCTGTAATCGCTACACGGATGCGCACGGAGGACATGATCCCCATTCTTCCGCAAATGGATGATTTTGGCTTTTCCTGCATTGAGATGTGGGGCGGCGCAACATTCGATGCCTGTGTGCGCTTCCTGAAAGAGGACCCGTGGGAGCGCCTTCGCGTATTTAAGCAATATTGCAAAAAAACGCCGCTGCGTATGCTGCTGCGAGGGCAAAATCTGCTTGGCTACACGCCGTATCCTGATGATGTGGTGGAGCGGTTTGTCACCGCCGCAGCGCGTAACGGTATTGATATCTTTCTGATTTTCGACGGTCTCAACGACATCCGCAACTGTGCCTGCGCAGCAAAAGCCGCACTCAAGGCAGGCAAACTGGTCGAGGGAAATATTCAGTTCACGTCCAGCCCTGTACACAGCATCGACTCGTTTGTCAAGACGGCACAGGACTATGTTGCTATCGGCGCGACGGCTGTGCATTTGGAGGATATGGGCGGCATGATCGATCCCGTTACTGCAGCAAAAACTGTTGCGGCTGTCAAGGCGGCAGTCGGCGTCCCCGTGCACTATCATTCCCATTGTACCGGCGGTATGACGGAGATCACCTACTGGGAGGTTGCCCGTGCCGGGGCGGATGTTCTCGATGTGGACTGCTCTGCCCTTGCCCTTGGAACCAGCCATCCGGCGGCCGAGAGCATGATCGCCGTGCTCGCTCAGACACCGCGCAGCACTGGTCTTGACTATACAAAGCTGATCCCGATCTCCAACTATCTCAGGGAAGTACGCAGGAATTATGCCGACTATGAATCCAAACTCAAGGGCGTGGACATTAATGTTGTACGGCACCAGATTCCCGGCGGAATGCGTTCAAATCTGGAATCTCAGCTCACACAGATGAATGCCATTGACCGCCTTGACGAGGTGCTTGAGGAGGTCGTTCATGTTCGTGCCGATCTGGGCTATCCCCCGCTCGGCACACCGTTCAGCCAGATGTGCGGTGCTCAAGCCAGCGCAAACGTTCTTACGGGTGAACGCTATAGGATGATCCCTAAGGAGGTGCGCGCTTATGTCCGCGGAGAATACGGCAAGGCGCCCGGCACCGTCAACCGTGCACTGCAAGAGAAGATCCTCGGCAAAGACGGAGCGCCTATCACATGCAGGCCGGCCGACCTCATCGAGCCCGGCTATGAGCGGCTCCGCGCCGAGTGCGCGGACTTTGCCCGCACAGAGGAGGATGTGCTGACCTATGCAATGTTCCCCACTGTTGGCGGTGCTTATCTCAAGGAAAAATACGGTCTTGTCTAAGGCCGGTACGGAGGCATAGAAACAGCATGAAATATATGAAAAAATACCCTTGCGTCTATATGCGAGGCGGTACGAGCAAAGCCGTCATCTTCCACGAGAAGGATCTGCCCGAGGACAAGTCCCTCTGGGACGACATTTTCCTCAAGGTCATGGGTACGCCCGACGTCAAGCAGATCGACGGCATGGGCGGCACGGTGTCGTCCACCAGCAAGATCGCCGTCATTGCGCCCTCGAAGCACCCCGGCGCTGATGTGGACTACACGTTTCGTCAGGTCGATATCGTAATCCCAAATGTGGATCATAAGGCCAACTGCGGCAATATCGCCTCGGCTGTTGGACCGTTTGCTATTGACGAAGGGCTCGTTCCCGCCGTCGAGCCCGAGACGATCGTGCGGGTGTTTAACACCAACACCAACAAGATCATTGAAGAACATATCCAGGTGGAAAACGGTCATGCCAAGGTGCATGGTGATGAGGTCATACGGGGCGTGCCCGGAACGGGCAGCCGCATCGATCTGTTCTTCATGGATCCGGGCGGCGCGGCCACGGGCAAGCTCTTCCCGACTGGAAAGACGCGTGACATCTTTAGCATCCCTGACTACGGTCCCATTGAGGTCTCGATCGTGGATTGCTCGAATGCCATTGTTTTTATCCGCGCGTCCGACCTTGGTATCAAGGGCGGCGAACTGGTGGAGCTGAACGCCAATAAGAACGTGATGGAGCACATTGAGCGGATCCGCTGCTTTGCAGCCAAAGCCTGTGGTTTTGTGGAAAACTGGGAGGACGCAAGGACAAAGTCCACATCGCTGCCCAAGGTCTCCATCGTCTCCGCTCCGCAAGACTACATCGACATGGACGGTAGCCTGACGCCCGCTGATACGATGGATGTCTGCGTGCGCGCCATTTCTGTCGGTTCTTTGCATAAGGCATATCCTATCACGGTCTCCATCGGCACGGGCGCGGCGGCACTCCTGCCCGGCACCATTGTCAATGAGATCGTCAAGCCCGCGGACGGTCAGACGATCGTGCGCCTTGGTCACGCCAGTGGCGTGACAGCAGTGGATATCCGCATCGAAAACGGAAAGATCATTAAGGGCGGCGTGACGCGCACAGCACGCCGTATCATGGACGGATATGTTTACGTCCGTGAGTAACAGGAAAGGAAGGCACCATGATCACCCTTCACGAAGGCAAGCATTATATCATTGATGGAACGCGCATCGCAAAGCTCGAGGAGCTGCCGCAGCAGTCCGCGCAGCAGGCAAAGGAGGCTACGCTGACCTACCGTGTACTCGCCTCACACAATCGCGGCGGCGATATGGAGAACCTTGACATCCGATTTGACAGCATGGGCGTTTACGACAACACCTATGTTGGTATTTTGCAGACCGCCCGCGCCAGCGGCCTCGAAAAGTTTCCCATTCCCTGTGTCTTTACCAACTGCCACAACTGTCTGTGTGCTGTAGGTGGTACGCTGAATGCAGACCTGCACAAGTACGCGGTTTCTGCCTGTGTCAAATATGGCGGCATTTATGTCCCGCCGCACGAGGCAGTCATCCACCAGTACATGCGCGAGATGATCGTCAACTCAGGTGAAATGTCTATCGTGTCTGACAGCCATACCCGTTACGGCACGCAGGGCTCTCTTTCCATCGGCGAGGGCGGCCCTGAGTTGGTGAAGACAATGGTCGGTAAGGGCTATGCGCTCAAGTACCCCAAAACGATCGCCGTCTTTCTCACCGGTTCGCCGAAACCGTGGGTCGGCCCGCACGATATCGCACTGTCGATCATTGGCAAGGTGTTCAAGAACAATTTTGTCAAGAACGCGGTGTTGGAATTCGTTGGTCCGGGCGTTGCCAGTCTATCGATGGACGATCGAAACGGTATTGACACGATGACCACCGAGTCCGCGTGTCTTTCCTCCATTTGGATGACGGATGAGAAGACAAAGCGTTACTTTGAGATTCACGGCCGTCCCGAGGGCTACAAGGAAATGAGACCTGGCACAGTCGCGCTCTACGATGGCATCGTCGAGGTCGATCTCGATACCGTTGTGCCATCCATTGCACTTCCGTTCCACCCCAGCAATGTCTACCCGCTTGCGGAAGTTATCACCAACCCGAAGGATGCAATGGCGATCGTTGAAGAGAACGCCAAGCGCGTGTTTGAGAATAATAAGAACATCACCTGCGATATGCAGAGCAAGGTCGTCGACGGCAAGATCCATGTCGATCAGGGTGTTGTAGCGGGTTGCTGCTCGGGTTCGTTCAGCAACATCTACTCCATGAGCAAGATCGCCGAGCACATCGGCAACGGTCTTGGTGCGTTCGGCCTCAATATCTATCCCGCGAGCCAGCCCATTATGGTCGCGCTCAATAAGAGCGGTGCGATGACCACGCTGATGGAATACGGCGCGCGTATCAAAAGCGCCTTCTGCGGTCCCTGTTTCGGTGCGGGCGACACACCGGCGAACAATGATTTCTCCATCCGCCACACCACGCGCAACTTCCCCAACCGAGAGGGCTCCAACCCTGCCATGGGGCAGATTGCGAGCGTTGCGCTGATGGATGCGCGCAGCATTGCGGCAACGGCGTTTTCTGGTGGCGTTCTGACCAGTGCGGAGGATGTGTGGGAGGATTTCGATGTTCCCGAGTACACCTTCGACGCGAATATCTACGAGCGTGTGGTCTACAACGGCTTCGGCAAGGCCAAGCCAGAGACTGAGATGGTCTATGGCCCCGACATCAAGGACTGGCCGGAAATGTCCGCACTGACAGACGATCTGCTGCTACGTGTGGCGAGCGTCATCCGCGATGAAGTCACGACGACCGATGAACTAATCCCCTCGGGAGAGACCGCATCTTACCGCTCCAACCCCGAAAAGATTTCGCAGTTTACGCTGATCCGCAAGGACCCTGAGTATGTGGGCCGCACGAAGAAAACACGCGAATATGAGCGCGCCCGTGTTGCGGGCGATACCGCCAAGTCAGAGGAATTTTATACGCCTCTGCGTATGATCGGCGTGACCACACCGGTAGAGGAGTTGATGAAGACGACTGGCATCGGCAGTGTGCTGTATGCCAAGCGTCCGGGCGATGGCAGCGCGCGCGAGTATGCTGCCAGCTGCCAGAAGGTGCTCGGCGGTCTTGCCAACATCTGCATTGAGTACGCAACCAAGCGCTATCGCTCCAACTGTGTCAACTGGGGGATACTGCCCTTTACCAACCCCGATGATAATATTGATCTTGCCGTCGATGAGTACATCTACCTCAAAGGCATCCGCAAGGCGGTCGAAGACGGGCGGACGCACATTGACGCCACGGTCATCGCGGCGGATGGCAAGGCGCGCATACTTCCCCTCGATCTGCCTGAAGTGACGGAAGATGAGAAGCGGATTCTCCTCGCAGGCAGTCTGATCAACTCCTATAAACTGTAATTCACAAAACATTTGGACAGATGGAAAGTCCTGTCCCACAGCGCGGAACGGGACTTTCTGTGAGAAAGGAGCGGTTACGCAGATCTGTGTAGCCACAGGCGATGTAGAACTTTATCTGCACCAGTGAAGTCATTCAGCATAGGCGCAGAAGCTCCACCAGCATTTTCAGCTGTTCCACGTCACAACCGGGGTAAATGTCCAGACTGGCACTGCCGATACGCAGTGTGGCGCAACGTTCCGCTACTATTGTCTCATGCCTGTCTATCCTATCATAGTGGAAGGGAGACTCACGACAGAGTCTCCCTTCCACTTATTTTATGTGTGAATATACGGATTTGGCGAGCTGCCGGGAAAATCCATTCTTTCCATTTCCCCGCTCCCTTTCGGGCGACGGTATAGGATCGGCGGCTCCGCACCGTCAATGCGGGGTCAACCTGTTCCTCTGGCGAATCCCCTCTTCTCCCAAAAGGGCGTCGATCATCAGCATTCCTTCATTGATTCCGTCCGTCACAGGCTGTGCGTACTTCTCTTCCAGCCCCCGCAGATCCGACAGCAGCTCCATATCCTCCAGCAGAAGTACCCCGGACTGTCCACCCTGTAGCTCATGCTGCCGCACACCGGGCATTATCCCGCCTGTGCAAATGTCAGGGGATACTTCCCTTTCTGCGCACGCCTTCAGCCGTTCAAACGGGATCCCGCTCAGATGAAAATAGCTCTCTGCAGCCTCGTACAGGTCGACCACAGGAACCGGGAGCTTCTGTCTTAGCTGACGGGCAAGGGACGGCTTCATTCCGACAAGGACGATCCCATCCAGCTCCGGCGTTATCTCTAAAAGCTGTTTCATTCCCTTCGCTTCCCAGTCCTCCCCCACCACAAGGGAAACCGAGTTCACTCTGCCACCAAGCGGCGTTTCACTTGCTCTATGCAGCAGCAATAAGCGGGCAGACTCCTTTATCGGCGGCAGCAGCCACAGAAGCTGCCTGGTTCTGCAGCGAAACATTTCCCAAACTTTATCCAGATCCACCTCGACAAAAGCAAGAGGATCGCCTGTGCGCTCGGTGATGCGTTTTCTAAACTCGCTGGGGGATACTCCAAGGAATCTTTTGAAGTACTTGTAGTAGTACCGCACCGCGGAGAAACCGCACTGTTCAGAGACTTCAGAGAGGCTCAGTCTGGTGTTTGTCAGCAATCGGACAGAGTGAATAATCCGGTAGTAACTCAAAAGCTCACTAAAGCTGATCCCATATTTCTTTTTGAATTCCTTGGAGAGGTATTGTGACGACACATGCTCCTGGTCTACCAGGTCGGAAAGCCGGATCTTATCGTTTAGATTGTCGATGATATAGGTATTGATGCTGTTGAACCGAGCCTTATGCAGGTCTTCATTGGGGATGTGATTGAGAACATTATTGTAACTGTCAAAATGTTCTACCAGCAGCTGCAGCAGCCGCTCCACGGTGTTATTGAGGGATGGAGCCGCGGACATATAGTCGGACAGAACTTCGCGCAGCAGTGCTCTGAGGCTGTCCATTTTTTCTTCATCCACCTGGCTGGGAAATATAAAATCAAAGCTGCAGTTTAAGATCATCCGATCGATGCGCTCGCATCTGCTCTTGGCGAACTCACCGTCCACGGTAAAAAGCAAGACAGTGTTGTCGGTCTGAGAAAACAGGCGTACCGGCTCATTGATCCCGATGATCTCCACCGCGTCGCGAGATAACCTTTTTGCTCCCGACGTGAATTGGATTGACACCTCTCCCTCTATCACATAAAGCACCCTCAGATTTTCCGAGACGTCAAAAGATGTACTGGGCAAAATTTGACAGGCTGAAATTGCAACTGCCTCCTGCCCGGTGTATTTCAGGTTTTTTTCCATTGTGTATATCACCCCGAAAGTTCTCGTCATTCAACCCCACATACTTTGCCGGACGCAGGGTATCATGCTCTGCTATTTGGCGACTCGCCATTGAAGTTTGTGCTAATCATACATGAAAAAGAGCACTTTGTAAAGCTGGCTCCCCCCTCTCCCAATACCGGCAGCACCGAATTATGCCAGTACAAGTGGGAAGAATCGTATCGTAGACAGTCAAAAATCGTGCCTTTACGCCATATGGGGGAAAGAGTATTATATGCATATTAGAAAAGCGCTTTTCTACTTCCAAGGGATTTTTCCAGCACACTGCGGCTCCCCGCAAAGCGGATATCCCGCAGTCGGTACAGGAGGAATGTTATGTATGATCTGATTGTTAAAAATGGAATTCTGGTTCTCCCGGAGGGACCGGTGACAGGTTCCATTCTGGTCAAGGATGGAACGATCGTCTCCATCACGACGGACACGGTCCATGAGGAGGCGGCCCGCACAATAGACGCAAGTGGGTGCTATGTATTCCCCGGAGCCATAGACCCGCACAGCCACCTGAACGATCCGGGGTATACGGAGAGCGAGGACTTTCTGACCGGCACGCGCTCGGCAGCCGCCGGTGGATTTACCACCGTCCTTGAAATGCCCATTTCAAACCCCATCCCGTCCAGTTACGAGCTTCTGAAAATGAAAAAGGAAATTCTGGAGCAAAAGGCTGTGATCGATTTTGGCCTGTGGGGGAGTCTCATCAACGGAAATGAGAAAGAGCTGCCGGGCATAGCGGAGTTCGGCGCGGTCGGAGTAAAGGCCTTCTTGACCGAAGACCCCCTCTACCCCGCGGTCAACTGGGGACTCATCGTGCAGTATATGCCGTGGCTGGAGCGCAGCGGACTGCTGTTTGCCCTTCATTGCGAAACGCCGGAAATCAATGATGCCTTCCTGGCGTCTCTCGTGCAGCAGCAAATGAACGATCCCCGCTGCTACTCAGACAGCCGCCCGCCCATCTCCGAGCTGATTGCCGTCAACACCTTCGCTTTTTTGGCCAAGCAATACCCCAAGTGCCGGTTCTATCTGGTACACGCCAGTCTGGCGGGTTCCGTGGACTTGTCCCAGGCGGCCCGGGCGCAGGGTGGACAAATTTATGTGGAGACCTGCCCGCACTACTTGGCGATGACACAGCAGGATCTGACCCGCTACGGGCCCTTTGCCGTCTGCAATCCTCCGCTTCGCCCGAAAGAGGAGCAGGACGCCCTCTGGGAGCGGATGCTGGCCGGCAAGATCGACTGCATCGGCTCCGACCACGCACCCTTTTTGTACGCTGAAAAATGCCAGGGCAAGGACCGCATTTGGGATGCACCTCCGGGCTTCACGGGGATCCAGACCTGCTACCCGCTGCTTTTCCAGGAGGCAGTCCAGAAACGCGGGATGAGCGTGGAACAGTTCGCCGCAGTCACCAGTACAAATACGGCCAAGCTGTTCGGGCTCTATCCCCAAAAGGGCAGCTTGATGGTAGGAACGGATGCGGATATCACCGTTTTGGATCCCAACCGGACCTGGACGGTAGCCAAGGAAGACCTTTTCTACAAGGAGCCCTGGAGTCCCTTCATTGGCTGGGATATCTCGTGCAAGGTGGCGAGCACTGTTGTACGGGGCAATGTGGTCTATGACGGCTCGTCCGTCTGCGTACCGGTCGGCTTCGGGCAGTTTATCCGCCCCGGCGACGCTCAAGCGTCCCACAGTTCCGGGAGGTAAAGGCAGACGTGAAGTTACTGATCTTAAATCCGAACACCACCACCGCCATCACGCAGCGGCTGCTGCGGGCAGCGCAGGAAGTCTGTTCTCCGGGCACTTCCATATGTGCCCACCAGGTTCCCTCCGGTTCGCCCGCCATTACAACAGAGCTGGACGAACTGAAGGCTCAGGTGGCGGTCCTCGATTACCTCGACCGCCACATCGACCTCTATGACGGTGTGATCATCGGCTGCTTTGGCGATCCGGGCGTTCAATTGGCAAAAGAGCGGTATTCCGTTCCCGTCGTGGGCATTGCGGAGTCCGCCTATCACATGGCGTGCCTGACGGGTAAGCGATTTAGCGTACTTTCCACCGGAACGCGCCGTGAAAGCCGCCTGACGTGGGATATGCTGGACCGCTGCGGTCTGCGCGGCAAGTGCCAGCAGGTATACCCTCTTGGGTTGGATCTGACATCGATCTCGGAGGAATCTCTTCCCCAGATCCGGCAGTATGCGGAGCAGATGCTGGAAGAGGATGAGTGCGACAGTGTGGTTCTGGCCTGCGCAGCTCTGGCGGGAATGGGACGGCCGCTGACCGAGGCCTTTGGTCTGCCGTTTTTCGACGGCGTCCAGCAGGCTGTGATGCTGTTGGAGGGAATGCTCCAACCCCGGTACGCCGCCGCGATCCACGGGCAAGCGCCGACTTCTCTCCCCCCTTCGATCTAACAGCCCGGTTTCATCCTATACGAACTGTGAGGTATCAACATGGACAATCTTCCTTCCTTTGACGGAGCTATGCTGGAACGGCGATTGCAAGACCTATCCGCCTGTTCCGCCCATCCCTGGGGTCTGTGGCGCGCCGCGTACACCCAAGAGGACGCCGCTACCAAGGAGATCCTGAGCCGGTGGTTTACCGAGGAGGGGTTCACCTCTACCCGCACCGACTGTGTGGGCAATCAGTACGGACTTCTTCAGGGAACTTCCAAGGAGCCGGGCACGATTCTGATCGGCTCGCATCTGGACACGGTGAAAAACGCAGGGATATACGACGGAACCGTGGGAATTCTTCTGGGCATCTGCGCTGCGGGCGCACTGGCAAAGCATTTTGGCCCCCCAAAACGAAATGTGGAGGTCGGCGCGTTTGTGGAGGAAGAGGGAAGCCGTTTTCCCGCCGCCTCTTATCTGGGCAGCCGGGCAATTAACGGATCCTTCTCCGCTCAGGAGCTGGAGCTGACGGACGATCAGGGCGTTTCGCTGGCGCAGGCCGCCGCCGCGGCGGGCTATCCCATCGAACTCTTTCCCTCGGCGGTGCGGAATGACCTCATCTGCTACATTGAGCCTCACATTGAGCAGGGCTGTGTGCTGGATCGATCTCAGACGCAGATCGGCCTTGTGGAAGCGATCACCGGTTTTACTCTGCTGACCGCGACGGTATCCGGCCGGGCAGATCACGCCGGGACAACGCCCATGACCATGCGGCACGATGCCCTTTTGGCAGCCTCCGGCATGATCAGCAGGATGCCGGACTTGCTCTCTTCTCAGCAGAGCAGCGATACCATCACCGTAGGCTCCATATCTGCCCAACCGGGAAGCAGCAATGTGGTTCCCGACTGTGTGGAATTCACCGTGGATGTGAGATCCACCAGTGCGGAAAGGCTGGATCGTCTGTGCCGCGCGGTGGATGAGCTGTGCCGGCAGCAAGCAGGACTGCACGGCTGCTCCGTACAGCTGACGCGGAATCTTTATATCCCGCCCATCTCTCTTGACGCGCGCCTGATCGATCAGTTGGAGGACTGCTGCCATGCGCTGGACCTCACCTGCCGACGGATGCCCAGCGGTGCGGGGCACGACTGTATGCACTTTGCGCCCAGAACTCCCTCTGCAATGTTCTTCCTTCCCAGCAAGGATGGACGCAGCCACTGCCCCCAGGAGTACACATCGCCCGAGCAGCTATCTTACGGCGCCGGTCTTCTGGCAAAGCTGCTGTACCAACTGGCGTGGGTCTGATGACCGAAGGACGGATCGCTTTTTCCATTTTTCATGCGGCACGGATGTGCCCGATAAGGTTTCACCGCAACTATAATCAAACACTCTTTATAGGAGGGACTAATAAATGGATGTAAGTTATGGATTTCTAAGTGTTTTACCACTGATTTTAATGATCGTTCTGGCCGTTATTACCAAGAAGGTCCTTGAACCCGTTATTCTGTGCACTCTGCTGGCATTCATCATCTCGGACAAAACGAACTTCTTCTTTGCCTGGGCAAGTGCTCTGGAGTCCGAGGTATCAAACTTCGCCTACTTCACCCTAGTATTTGCCTCCATCGGCGCGCTGATCCGCCTCCTGATGAAATCTAACAGCGTGATCGGATTTTCCAGGCTGCTATCGAAATTCATCAAAAGCAGGCGCTCTGCGCTGATGGCCACATGGCTCGCGGGCATCCTTGTCTTTGCCGATGACTTCATCAATTCGCTGGGTGTCGGCACTTCCATGCGCACGCTCACGGATAAGTACCATGTCTCGCGTGAGTTTCTGGCTTACACGATCAACTCCACGGGCGCCATCGTTTGTATCCTTGTTCCCATGTCCACATGGGGCGCCTTCCTGACCTCTCAGTTTGAAAAGTACCCGGTCACTGGCTCTGCTCTTTCCGACTATCTGCACGCCATCCCCTATATGTTCTACTGCTGGGCCGCGCTGCTGCTTGTCCCGCTGTTCATTTTCCGTATCGTTCCGCTGTTTGGAAAGATGAAGCAGGCAGAGCTGAGAGCTGCTGGCGGTCAGGTGTTCCCCGACGGCTGCACGCAGCCCGCACAGGAAACGGCGGAGGAGGATTCCGTCGGCCATGCGTTAGACTTTATCATCCCCATGCTGCTGTTTGTGGTGTTAGGCATCTACTGGGGCAGCATCCCCAACGCCATTTTTGTGGCCATTTTCTCCTGCGCGGTCCTTTATCTGCCCAGAAAGATCATGACCTTCGGCGAGTTTATGGACAGCATCGTTGAAGGCGTCAAGGACATGGTGTCGGTCATGATGCTGCTGGTGTTCGTGTTCCTTCTGGGCACATGCTGCAGCAATATGGGCGCCACGGAGTACATCACCTCTGTCCTCAGCCCCATCATGATCCCCGCTATTCTTCCCTTTGCCACCTTCCTGGGTGTCTCCCTGCTGGCGATCGGCACCGGCAGCTTCTGGGGTTCTGCCGCCATCGCCCTGCCGGTGTTTCTGGAGCTGGGCGCGGCTGCCGGCGCAAATCCCTACCACATTTTCGGCGCGGCCGCTTCCGCCATCGCACTTGCCTCTCACATTAGTTTCTGGAATGACGCGGTGACCGTGACCTGCAGTGCCTGTGAGATCCGCAACAGCGACTATGCCCAGACCACCACGCCCCTGCTGATCATTCCCTTCGCGGTGGCCTGCATCGGCTACCTCATCATTGGATTTATGCACTGATCTCGCCGCTGTCCCGGCTCGGACAGCACTCCTTACTATGCAGCACCCCAATTCACCCAACACCGTTTTAGAAAGGACGATAGAAAATGGGAAAAACTTTTATTCGCGGTAAGCAAGTGATCACAGTTGACTCCAAGGACACCATTCTCAACGACGGCCTGGTGGTCGTGGAGGATGATAAGATTTTAGAGGTGGGCGCCTATGCAGACCTGAAACCGAAGTATCAGGATGTTCCTGGCGAATGGGTAGAGTTCCCCAACGGCGTGATCTTACCCGGTCTGGTTTGCAGCCATACCCATATGGACCAGAGCCTGATGCGAGGGATCGGCTGTCATCTGCCCATGGAACAGTGGGTCACCAATGTGGTGTATCGGATGCACAGCAAAATGGGCCGGCAGGAAAACTATGACGCAGCCCGACTCAATATGCTGGAGATGATCTCCACGGGCACGACCTGCTTTGCCGACAGCCACTTTGTCAATCACTTCAAGGACGGCGTGGACGGCGTAGCAGACGCTATGATCGAGATGGGTATGCGCGGCTATCTCTCCAGAGGCACCATCGATCTGCACCCCTATCCCGGTGTGCCTGACAGCATCATTGAGTCCGTGGACTTCGTGGAAAAGGAAGCTGTGCGCTGCATCGAGACCTATCACAACACGCAAAACGGCCGCATCCGTGTTAGCGTCGAGCCCGTCTGCGTGACAGACTGTAGTCTGGACATGATGAAGATGCTCTATGGCTTGGCAGAGACCTATGACACGATGTTCCAGATCCACGCCGTGGAGACCTATCCGGAATTCTGCACGGTAAAGGGTCAGTACGGCTGCGGCGAGATCGAATTCCTGGATCGCAACGGTATGCTCAGCGAGCGCACGCTGCTGATCCACTCCATCTGGATCACCCCCAAGGAAAAGGTCCTGATCGCTCAGCGCAAGGCCAATGTCAACCACAATCCGGCAGGAAATATGCTGTTAGGCGATGGCACCGCCCCCATTCCCGACCTCGTTGCCATGGGTGTCAACGTGGGTCTTGGCGTGGACGGCGCCTCCACCAACAACAGTCAGGACATGATCGAAACGATGAAGCTGGGCGCCCTGCTCCACCGAAACTCCACCCTGAACGCAGGAATCTTCACCGCCTATGACATGATCAAGATGGCCACCATCGGCAGCGCCAGAGCCATCGGTTGGGCAGATGAGATCGGTTCCCTGGAGGTTGGGAAAAAGGCGGACTTGATCGTGGTAAGCACCGACTCCCCCGCCATGACGCCCAGCCTGGCCAACATCAACAATCTGGTGTTCTCCGGCTGCGGAAGAGATGTGGACACCGTGATGATCGACGGACGTTTTGTTATGAAGAACCGGAAGATGCTCTTTGTGGACGAGAAGGAGATCCTCACCAGAGCAACTCAGACCGCCCAGCGGGTGGCAGAGGAAACCGGCGTTCTTCACCTGATTTGATCCGGCCTCTCTCTCAAGGCATAGAACCCCCGGCAAAAAAGCGCGCTGCAAAATAGCACGCAAAAAAAGGCGGGTAAGCGACCCTTTTCGGGGTCGCTTACCCGTCTTTTTGCTTTATGAGCAGATGGCAAGTAGTTTGAGTTCTTCTTCCGCCTGTGCCATGGTGTCACCACGCATCGGCCAGTAGAAAATCTGCAAGATGAACGATCCTGATGCCGTTTTCGATGCCGGTGTCCATTTCGTTGAGCGTAACGACATATTTGGGATAATGGTCGTGAAGCTCCATCAGGTTCCCCACTTCACGGTCGGAGGCTTCGGGGATCTGGACGCAGACCTGCACATAGATGCGTTCGTCGCGGCGCGTGGCGACAAAGTCGATCTCCTTTGCATCGTTCTTGCCGATGAAGACATCGTAGCCGCGGCGCTTCAATTCGAGGAACACGATATTCTCCATCGCGCCGTCCAGCATTTTGCGGTTATAGCCCAGCAGCGCGTATTTCAGAGAGACATCGGCAAGGTAATACTTCTCCTGCGTTTTCAGGATGCTCTTGCCTTGCAGATCATAGCGTTCGCAGGGGTAGATGATGAATGCCTGCTCCAACCAGCGCAGGTAGTTGTAGATGCTCTCCACCGAGACCTTGCGGTGCTCGCTTTTGAGGAAGGTGGAGATCGAGTTCGCCGAGAAGGTCTTGCCCATATTCTCGATGATATACTTCACCACACGGTCAAAAAGGTCCTGCTTGTTGATGCGGTGGCGCTTGACAATATCGCGGGAGACGACGGTGTGGTAAATGCCGTTGACGATCTGATAGGCGCTCTGTTCATCATACTCGCTGAGCGCCACAATGGGGAAGCCGCCGAAGCGGATATACTCCTCCAGCAGCTCCCTGCGGGATAAGGTGCTACCCGCCTTGAAGTCCAGATACTCCTTGAACGACAGCGTATAAACAGGAATGGACACATAGCGGCCCGTCAGATAGGTGGAGATCTCGCTGGACATGAGCTTAGAGTTGGAGCCGGTCACATAGATGTCGGCATCCGCACGTTCCAGCAGGCTGTTGACCGCCTTCTCCCAGCCGGTGATCTCCTGAATCTCGTCCAGCAGGAGGTAACAGTGTCCCTTGCCCGCCATGGCCGCGGTCAGCTCGTCATACATCTGCTTGGCCGTGATGTTCTCGGGAATATCCATCTCCGTGTACCGCTTGCAGATGATCTGATCCTCCCCTACGCCGCGCCGCAGCAGCTCCTCTCTCAGCATCTCAAAGATCGTAGATTTGCCGCAGCGGCGGATACCGGCAAGTATCTTGACGAGCGGCTTATCGATAAACGGCTCGATCGCCGCAATATAATCCGGTCTGTTGATCATCGTATCGCCCCCCTTACAGCTATTAGTATACCCAAAAGAGTTCAGATATTCAACAAGTTTTTAAGGTGTAACATGAAAAACTTTCGTGTTACACCTTAAATTAAGGAAGCCTGCCTACATATGGTTGGTTGTATAAATCAGGGTGTATAGAAAAAACGGCCCGCATATAGCAGACCGCTTGACAGTTTCAGAAAATTGCGTATAATATAAACAAGATTATCATAATATGTTTTATCATAAACGAATCGTAGATGCTGGAGGTGGCACAGGTGAACTTTATCGGACGAAAAGAAGAATTGAATACGCTGGAAAAGGAATTCCGCCGGGATGGCAGCTTTGTTGTGATCTATGGTCGGCGCCGTATCGGAAAGACAACGCTGATCAAAGAATTCATCAAAGATAAGCAGG
>ERZ773104.1559-NODE-1559-length-29703-cov-9.086346_pt1 | contig 29703 bp, 26 predicted proteins | sample MGYA00511920_ERZ773104 | MGnify/ENA primary metagenome ERZ773104 (study PRJEB29015, sample SAMEA2737857) | human gut metagenome | biome: human gut; feature: human-associated habitat; material: faeces | place: China | collected 2012 ...
TCGGATTGTATTTTGACCAGATAAGCGAAGCACTCTGCTTCATCTGTTCCTCGATTACTTCGTTCCTTTTGATGTTTAATAGATTTGGTCTGATCGAGGTGCCAGTGAAACAGGACGAGCTAAGAAGCAATCCGACCAGCTGATTGACAAAAACCAATATTGTGCTAATAAAACACTGCTTTAGCACTTCAGGTAAGCCACCAAAATCCATAAAATATAATTGTACGATAAAAATATACTCAATACATCAAAAGATAAATCATTTTTCAGAGAGGAATAAAACACGTGAAAAAAGCACTGATTACTGGTATCACTGGTCAGGACGGTTCCTATCTGGCAGAGTTTCTGCTGGAGAAGGGCTATGAAGTCCACGGCATTGTCCGCCGCGCTTCCATCTCCAACACCGCTCGTATCGACCATCTGATCGAGAAGAACGCGATCACTCTGCACGACGGCGACCTGTCCGATTCCTCCGGCCTGATCCGTCTGGTGGGTGAGATCAAGCCCGATGAGATCTACAATCTGGCTGCACAGAGCCACGTTCAGGTCTCCTTTGATGCTCCTGAATACTCCGGCGATGTGGACGCACTGGGCGTTCTGCGTGTGCTGGAGGCTGTCCGCGTTTGCGGCCTGACCAAGACCTGCAAGGTGTATCAGGCTTCCACCTCCGAGCTGTACGGCAAGGTCGAGGAAGTTCCTCAGCGCGAGACCACTCCGTTCCACCCCTACTCTCCGTATGCTGTGGCCAAGCAGTACGGCTTCTGGATGGTCAAGGAGTACCGCGATGCTTACGGGATGTTCGCTGTCAACGGCATCCTGTTCAATCATGAGTCTGAGCGCCGCGGCGAGAACTTTGTCACCCGTAAGATCACGCTAGCAGCCGGTCGTATCGCCGAGGGTCTGCAGGATCATCTGGAGCTGGGCAACATGGACTCCCTGCGTGACTGGGGCTACGCTAAGGATTATGTTGAGTGCATGTGGCTGATCATGCAGCAGGATAAGCCGGAAGACTTCGTCATTGCTACCGGCGTGCAGCACACTGTCCGCGACTTTACCGAGAAGGCTTTCGCCGCCAATGGCATCACCATCTGCTGGGAAGGCACCGGCATCGATGAGAAGGGCTATGATGCAGCTACCGGCAAGATGCTGGTCTGCGTGAATCCTCAGTGGTTCCGCCCCACCGATGTGGACAACCTGTGGGGCGACCCCACCAAGGCTAAGACCGTTCTGGGCTGGAATCCGCAGTCCACTACTTACGAGCAGCTGGTGGAGATCATGGCCAAGCACGACCGTGAGCGTGCAAAGCGCGAAAAGGCACTCAAGGCAGTTCTGTAATTTGGAAAGAAGGCAATTCTGTTATGATGGAAAAGAATGCTAAGATTTATGTCGCAGGTCATCGCGGCATGGTTGGCTCTGCAATCGTCCGTGAGTTGCAGCGTCAGGGTTACACCAATATCATCACCCGCACCCACAAGGAGCTGGACCTGACCCGTCAGGATGCTGTGGAAGAGTTCTTCGCACAGGAGAAGCCGGAGTATGTGTTCCTTGCTGCTGCCAAGGTCGGCGGCATCGTGGCAAACCAGGAAGCACTGGCCGATTTCATGTATGACAACATGACGCTGGAGATGAACGCCATCCACTCGGCTTGGAAGAACGGCTGCAAGAAGCTGGAGTTCCTCGGCTCTTCCTGCATTTACCCCCGCATGGCTCCTCAGCCCATGAAGGAAGATTGCCTGCTGACCAGCGAGCTGGAAAAGACCAACGAGGCCTATGCACTTGCAAAGATCTCCGGTCTGAAGTATTGCGAGTTCCTGAACCGTCAGTACGGCACCGACTACATCAGCGTCATGCCCACTAACCTCTATGGCCCAAACGACAACTACCACCCCACCCACAGCCATGTGGTTCCGGCGCTGATCCGTCGTTTCCATGAGGCTAAGGAACAGAATCTGCCCAGCGTTACCTGCTGGGGCGATGGCTCTCCGCTGCGTGAGTTCCTGTATGTGGACGATCTGGCAAACCTGTGCGTTTTCCTGATGAACAACTACTCCGGCAATGAGACCGTCAACGCCGGTACCGGCAAGGAACTGACCATCAAGGAGTTGACCGAGTTGGTTGCCAAGGTCGTTGGTTACACCGGCGAGATCAAGTGGGATACCACCAAGCCCAACGGCACGCCCCGCAAGCTGCTGGATGTGTCCAAGGCCACCAATCTGGGCTGGACCTACAAGACCGAGCTGGAAGATGGCCTGCGCCTGTCCTACGAGGACTTCCTGAACAACCCGATGCGTGCAGAGCGCTAAAATAAACGATTTGAAAAGGTCGTGTGTCCGTGCAGGGCCACGGCCTTTTTTGCTAGATGACAGGAGAAAAATATGAATCTGGTGTTATTGTCCGGCGGTTCCGGCCAGCGTCTGTGGCCGCTTTCCAATGATATTCGTTCCAAGCAGTTCATCAAGATCTTCCATCGGGAAGACGGTGAGCTGGAATCCATGGTGCAGCGCGTCTACCGTCAGATCAAGGCGGTCGATACCGATGCAACCGTCACTATTGCTACTTCTAAATCTCAGGTTTCAGCTATACACAATCAGCTGGGCGAGGAAGTGGGCATCAGCGTGGAGCCTTGCCGCCGGGATACTTTCCCGGCCATCGCTCTGGCAGCAGCCTACCTGAAGGACGTGCAGGGCGTCGGCGAGGAAGAATCCGTAGTCGTCTGCCCGGTAGACCCCTATGTGGAGAACGACTACTTTGAGGCGCTGAAAGCACTGGGCGACCGTGCCGCTGTCAGCAGCGCAAATCTGGTCCTGATGGGCATTGAGCCGACCTACCCCAGCGAGAAATACGGCTACATCATCCCCATCGGCAAAGAGCAGGTCAGTAAGGTGTCCATGTTCAAGGAGAAGCCCACGCAGGAAGTGGCAAAGGACTACATTGCAAAGGGCGCGCTCTGGAACGGCGGTGTGTTCGCCTTCAAGCTGGGCTATGTGCTGAACCGTGCCCATGAACTCATTGATTTTGTAGACTACGATGATCTGTTCAATAAATACGACACCCTGAACAAGATCAGCTTCGACTATGCTGTGGTGGAGCACGAGCCGGAGATCGAGGTCATGCGCTTCGCAGGCACTTGGAAAGACCTTGGCACTTGGAACACCCTGACCGAGGCGATGGACAGCCACGCGGTGGGCGAGGCAATGTTCAATGAGAAGTGCGAGAATGTCCATGTGGTCAACGAGCTGGATGTGCCCATCCTCTGCATGGGTCTGAAGGATGTGGTAGTCTCTGCCAGCCCGGAAGGCATTCTGGTTTCGGATAAGGAGCAGTCCAGCTACATCAAACCCTACGTCAACACGCTCGACCATCGGGTCATGTTTGCTGAAAAATCGTGGGGCAGCTTTAAGGTCATCGACATCGACAAGGCTTCCATGACCATCAAGGTGACTTTGAATGCAGGCCATCAGATGAACTACCACAGCCATCAGCACCGGGACGAGGTCTGGACGGTCATTGCAGGCGAGGGCAAGACCATTGTGGACGGTATGGAGCAGAACGTGAAGGCAGGCGATGTGATTACCATGTCCGCAGGCTGCCGTCATACTGTGATTGCCGAGACCGAGCTGAAGCTGATCGAAGTGCAGCTGGGTGAAGCCATCGACGTCCACGACAAGCAGAAATTTGAACTGGAATATTGAGCCACCGCAGGAGGCAGTTATGCAAAACAAGAATAAGCCTCTTTTGCTCCGACCGTCCGGCAAGGATTATCTTTGGGGCGGCAGTCGTTTGAATGATGAATTTGAAAAAAACATCGACCTGACCCCGCTGGCAGAGACATGGGAGTGCTCCACGCACCCTGATGGTCCCAGCTATGTGGTAGGCGGTGCGTTTGATGGACAGGAACTGGCAGAGGTGCTGAGAGCACACCCGGAGTATCTGGGCGAGCGCCATAAGGGCGAAAACGCGTTGCCGATCCTCATCAAATTCATCGATGCCAAGAAAGACCTGTCGGTGCAGGTGCATCCCACCGATGCCTACGCACAGGAGCACGAAAACGGCCAGCTGGGCAAGACCGAGATGTGGTATGTGCTGGATGCCGGACGCGAGGCGAGGCTGGTCTACGGACTCAAGCAGAACTGCACAAAGGCCGAGATGCGCAGGGCGATCGCAAACGGCACGGTGATGAAATATCTGCAAAAAGTCCCCATCCACAAGGATGATCTGTTCTTTATTCAGGCCGGGACAGTCCATGCCATCGGTGCGGGTGCATTGGTGGCCGAAATTCAGGAAAGCTCCAACCTGACCTACCGCCTGTACGATTATGACCGTGTGGGCAAGGACGGCAAAAAGCGGGAGCTGCACATCGACAAGGCGCTGGATGTGGCGAACCTGAAGAGCAGCGCAGAGCCGAAGCAGCCCCTTCGGGTGCTGAAATACCGGCAGGGCATTGCCTCTGAGCTGCTGACCCGCTGCAAGTATTTTGAAGTGTACCGGATGATCGTCAATACCGAACGGCGGCAGAAGGTGCACTACCGGGCGGATGAGATCGCCTTCCGGGTGCTGCTCTGCGTCAACGGCTGCGGCACGATCTCCTATGAGAGCGGCAATCTTCCGTTCTATAAGGGAGACTGTATCTTTGTCCCGGCGGATTCCGAGGTGCTGACCATCCATGGACAAGCACAATTTCTGGATGTGAGAGGGTAAACGATATGGATATTAAAAAGGAATACGAACGCTGGCTGGCAAATGCCACCGCCGATGCCGATGTTGTGGCAGAACTGAAAACGCTGGATGATACCAAGATCGAGGACGCATTCTACCGTGACCTCGCCTTTGGCACGGGCGGTCTCCGCGGTGTAATCGGCGCTGGCACCAATCGCATGAACGTCTACACGGTGGCAAAGGCTTCTCAGGGTTTGGCGGACTATTTAAAGAAGAACTTTGAAACGCCGTCTGTGGCCATTGGTTACGACAGCCGTATCAAGAGCGATGTGTTTGCAAAAGTCGCCGCCGGGGTGTTTGCGGCTAATGGTGTCAAGGTCAACATCTGGCCTGTTCTGATGCCTGTTCCTACCGTGTCCTTTGCGACCCGCTATCTGCACACCTCCGCAGGTGTCATGGTGACGGCCTCCCACAATCCCAGCAAGTACAACGGCTACAAGGTCTATGGCGCGGACGGTTGCCAGATTACCACTGAGGCCGCTGCAGAAATTCTTGCCGAGATCGAGAAGCTGGACATTTTTGCCGACGTCAAGACCAGCGACTTTGAAGCAGGTGTGGCAAACGGCAGCATCCAGTACATCCCGGACGAGGTCTATACCGCATTCGTGGAGCAGGTCAAGAGCCAGTCTGCTCTGTTTGGCGAAGAGGTCAATAAGAATGTGGCCATTGTGTACAGCCCGCTGAACGGCACTGGCCTGAAGCCTGTGACCCGCACTCTGAAGGAGATGGGCTACACCAACATCACCGTGGTTAAGGAACAGGAGCAGCCGGACGGAAACTTCCCGACCTGCCCGTATCCCAACCCGGAGATCAAAGAGGCTATGGCACTGGGCATGGAGTATGCCAAGAAGTGCAACGCCGACCTGCTGCTGGCAACTGACCCCGACTGCGACCGTGTGGGCATTGCTGTCAAGAACAAGGCAGGGGAGTACGAGCTGCTGACCGGCAACCAGACGGGTATGCTGCTGCTGGACTACATTTGCAGCCAGCGCGTCAAGCACGGTAAGATGCCTGTCGACCCGGTCATGGTCAAGACAATTGTTACCATGGACATGGGCGAGCAGATCGCCACCCATTACGGCCTGCGCACGATCAATGTGCTGACCGGTTTCAAGTTCATCGGTGAGCAGATCGGCAAGCTGGAAAAGCAGGGTAAGGCAGATAGCTATGTGTTCGGCTTTGAGGAAAGCTACGGCTACCTGACCGGCTCCTACGTCCGCGATAAGGATGGCGTGGACGGTGCCTATATGATCTGCGAGATGTTCAGTTACTATGCGACCAAGGGCATCAGCCTGCTGGACAAGCTGGAGGAGCTGTATAAGACCTACGGCTACTGCCTGAACACCCTGCACAGCTATGAGTTCGACGGCAGCGCCGGTTTTGCCAAGATGCAGAGCATCATGCAGGCATTCCGTGGTGATATCAAGGTGTTCGGCGGCAAAAAGATCGTCAAGCTGCTGGACTACGCACCCGGTCTGGATGGTCTGCCCAAGTCCGATGTGCTCAAGTTCCTGCTGGAAGATAACTGCTCCATCGTGGTGCGCCCCTCCGGCACCGAGCCGAAGCTCAAGACCTATATCTCGGTCAGCGCAGAGGATAAGGAAGCCGCCGAGAAGGTGGAGGCAGAGATCTGCAAGAGTGCGGAAAAGTTCTTGAAGTAAATGTTTACATACAAAGTTTTGTTAAAAAGGCCATGTGAAGCAGACAATGTGTTTTACACACTTGCTGCTCCTGAAATTTCTGTTGCTACGACCAAGGCATACAGCGCACAGCTTGTGGCCATGTAACCTTCATCTTGCAGAGCCTGAACCTTTCGACTCATTGCTGTGCTATAATATCTGGCTGTAATCAGCATCTTGCGAACCTTGATGGGTGTTATCTGTAAAGCATTCGCCACAGACACAATAGTCGGAGCATCTTCCGGCCGTTCTTCTCGATCATCAAAGGGCGTACCAAAGAATTCGACAGCTTTCACCAACAGATCGTCAATAACCTCAGCTCTGTCATATCCGGGTTTCTTCTTCGGTCGGCCGCGCTTCGTTTTTACGGTATCGGCTGGTACACACAGTGCATCTTCCGACATCGGGCGCTTCGGGCCGAAGTCGTTCATTTGGTTTTAGCTTTTCAAACCGTCCTTTCTAAGTCTAGATGTTTTATTTTTCCCTCCGCTTCAAAATAGTAGTTATGCTTTAGCCGGAAGGTGCTTTAAGGACACACTCCGTTGCCTGCCGTCCGCCACGTAGAGGCAGCATTTTCGGACGGCGTAGCCATACCGGGGCATGGCTTATTGTAAGTCTTCTTCCTTTACTAGCTATTGATCGCAGCTGTTAGATTTGTTCGGCTTTGCGTGGACCAAAGGGCTTTCCGCTCGCCCTTTGAAATCTTTCGGCTCACTTCCCAGTCTTTCTGCTCGCTGATCTTTTTCCGATAGAATATACTCAGCTTTCGGCCATGGTACTGTCTGCCATTTGATATCCGGGTCATCAAACCGAACCGCCTTGGCTGCTTCTGCGCAGAAATCGTTGTCTACGCACCACTGCATCAGGGTGTTATCGTCCAGTGTCAGATAGCCATGGGCGAAGCCACGCGGAATCAGCATCTGTTTCTGATTTTCAAAGGAAAGAATCTCGCCATATTCGTATCCAAAAGTATCTCCCGGTCGAAGATCAACAGCCACATTGAAAATCGAACCATGCAGGCAGGATACCAGTTTTGCCTGCGCGTGTTCTCCCTTTTGGAAGTGTAGTCCACGCAGCGTTCCAGCTTTCTTGCTGAACCCTTGGTTGATTTGAACCACGTGAAATCCCTCTGCTGACACCGAAAACCATCCACGGAAATCTTCAAAACGTTGTGTTTCAATTATTATCGGTTTATCTACCATTGCTTTCTATACTCCCTTGGGCTGATTCCTTCCACTTTACGGAACATTCGGCTAAAATAATTTGCATCTCCCATGCCGACCGCAGCACCAACTTCATCCACAGTCATATCAGTAAATCGGAGTAACTGCTTGGCTCTGGTGATTCTTTTTGAGATCAGATAGTTGTTGACCGTCGTTCCGTAAGTCTCTTTAAAGATTTTTGATAGATAGAACTTATTGATAAAAAACTCTTCTGCCAAATCATCCAGCACGATCTTCTCAGCATAATGCTCGTCCAGATATTCCTTTACAGCTGCCAGTTCCAGCCGTTTCCGGCTCATAGTCATACTCTCTGGATGCCAAGACTGCTCCATCAATAAGGTGAGCAAAGTCCCCAACTTCTCATTGATTCGCATATCCCGTATGTAATCGGAAGATGATGCCAGATTGTAGAGATCTGTCAGAAGAGAGGTGAAAGGGTTTAGATCACCTGGATGGAACACAAGCCGACCGCCTCGCTCTTTGTACTTCTCATATACAGCTGGAAGGGACGGTGCATAAAAATGGCACCATTGGAGCGACCAGAGATTGTCAGAAGTCGAATGGCTATATGCTTTCCGACAATCAATGAACACGCAGTCCCCGGCTGACAGCTCATAGGTCATTCCTTCATAGGTAAGACTTCCGGTGCCTGACAGGACAACAAAGCAAAGAAATGAGGTCAGGTTCGTTCTTGTCGATGTATGCGGGTGGATAGCCTGCAACGATCCGACCTCCTGCAGATGCAGTAACGATGTCCGCGCAAACGTGGACGGTGTGTACAGGATTCGGGAGGAGGTCACGGACGAGGATTGTGGATTGAATAGTTCTTGGTCCATAGTGCTTCTCCTCACCCTTTCTCTGTCGCTTTTACAGCCTAAATATCGTAGCCTTATCTGCTCCAATAGTCATCGTCTTTACAAATGCATTGATTGCCTTCAATCCACCAAAGTCGTGGCAGCTAAAAACCCACTTTGCATCACTGTGAACCACGCTACGAATTTTCTCGAAATATTCCATGTCAACTTCTGAAAGTGAGTGACCTATCACGATAATAGTATCAATATCGGAAAGTCCGTCAAAGAAACTCTCGTTGTCTTTTATGATTTGTCTGCTGTTTTTGGTTGTTGCTTGATCATACCACCCAGCGTGAACCATAGCATCATCAAAGGCAGCATTCACTATTCCCCGTTTGAAGCCGTCTTTGAATCTCGGCATTTTAACACTGACATCTGGTACAGACTTTTTATAGGAGTGTCCAAGAATCAGTTTTGCCTTGCGGTTCTTTCTGCTCCCATGTATATAGCACACATTTTGGGCACCATACAGCGTTTCTGCAAACTCTGTGTAATTAAAATCAAGATATTTTGCTCCAGGCTTTACCACATTCTGTAATGGTTTTACACTTGAATCCACACTTAAAGATTCAATCCACTTACGAAACTTTTTAGGAAGTTCATTTGTTATGGTATCGACCGGCTGCATTGCCATATCAATCGCCGCATAATAATCTGCCATCTGTGCATCCGGATCATAGGTATCAAAGGCATCCAGCATTTCTGGAATCGCCATCGAAGGCAAATCTAAATCAAGGTCAGCCAATGCTTCTTCTAAATTCCACCACAATGCATCATTTCCGATGTATGTCTCCAACGTTTCTCTAAGATCACTGCGCCTCCCGAGCCAATCGCGGAACTTTGAATAGGACGATGGAACACCATGCGCCAGATCAAAGCCATTTCCTATTACATACAATGTGGTTGCAGGCGAGATAACGTCAATATCTGAGACTTCCTTTATTGCATATGTTGAATCAGATAACTCTTTTTCGAATTGTCTCTCAGCTTCTTCCGCTTTTCGCTCCTGCTTTTTCTTCTCTCTACAAGCTTGGCATCGTTTAGGAAGTTCTAATCCACGGGATTCAAAAAATTCCTGCGCATTCGGATGAATTAGAAATCTTCTTCCACAATCGATACATGTTCTTTCTATTACTTCATTCTTCATATTGCTCAAATTATAAAATCCTTTATATCTCCAACCGGCTCCTCATATACTGTTATCTCAGCTTTATCGCAGTATTTTCCCCTGTAGCCGGATTAATCCAACCACGCTTGCTAACTCCTTCATCCGTAAACCAAACCGACTGAGGATCAAACTTCATGTCTTCATCTTCCATTTTCTCTGCCAATGCACACAAAGTTGTTTTTTTCAAAGTTTCTCTCATATCATTCAATCTAAAGCGTAATTTTTCCAAGTGTCTTTGCGCTTTTTCAGTATAGGCTGTATAGTAAAATACTCTGCCCATATCAACTTTTCCCTTGTAATACGGCTCAACATCGCATACTATATGTTTCCATTCTTTTTCTATTTCAAAATGCTTTGCTTGATCCGGATAATATTTCCACAGCATTCCATCTACAACTTCTTCCGCAGCATACATACGGATCGCTGGAATTGGATGAGTCATACTTTCAAGATTTAATTTTAATAGTTCAAATTTTGCACCCGCATTACCGTCAAATAATGAAAAAACAGTTGCTAGTGCTCCCATGATTAAACCAACTTCAGCTGTAATATACTTTTCCTCATCGTCAATAATCTCTTGCTCTAGCCGTGCCCTCGCATCCCCCATTAACATATTGATAATCATAGAAATTGCACAGCTGTCAGCATCCAATTCCATCGCTTGACGGGTAATATACATCTGTTTTTCTTTTTCTGTCAGTTCGAACCTTTTTTGCAAAACCATTTCATCAAGTATTGCTACTTGAGCGTCAATCACTTCATTCCCATTGATGTTATTTTCGACTTTTCCATTCTCATTGAAGTGATACTTAGAACGCCATATGCCATGAGCATGCCATATATGGAACAATTCATGTAAGACTATAAATCTCCATGTATACACACGAATCCCTGCTCGGACTTCATCCTTGGATATAGACTTTAAAATAGCATATTCATTCAGAATATCATCTGTATATTTTTGCTCAATTAATTCGATGACTTTAAAAATCAAACCAGCGTAAACAACAATTTCACTGCTTCCAACTGCAACCGCATTTATTTCATTTGATAAAGAAATATAGAACCGCGGTCTAAAAGTCTTTGGATATGCCGGAAGCATAATCTCATATATATTGTCCAGGCAATCATTCATGAGTTCTGCTGCACATTTTAATGCAGCCGCTTTATATGGATCACACGGGAACAGTTCTTCTGGTTTTTCTGAAACAATATGGATTTCGCCATTGATGTGTTTTTCTTGCATCATACCAGATGTCCCCCCTCGTTATTTAGATTCTTCCACTTTCAATCTACATACTTCACGATTTTCTCGTATGCGATTCTCTTTTTCCGCTGGATACCGGTTTCTCCCAAGAAATCAGGCGTCCAGTCATTCGGTGTAATTTCTAGAGGTTCACCGTTCAACCGAAATTGCTTATGAAATGCATCGATTTTCCCTACATATACTGGCAGATCATAATACAGCGTCCCGATTCGATTGCTATACTGGTCTCCTGTATCAAGCATTATTTATTAAAGGTGAGCCCTTCTGATTTGCAGTTTATTGGGATAAGAGTATTTGGCCATCTCAATCACCTTCCTGCTCAACTTTTTGATCTCGCTTAATAATACGTCTTAAATATTTTTTGAACTCATCATCTTGCAACAATTCACTGTTATATAGTTTCTCGAACTCATATCTATTAATCGATTTCAAATCATCTAAAAAAGTACAAAAATCCGGTTGACTCTTTTGGGCAAGTTCCACGCATCCATTTCTAAAAACAAGATTATTACACGCTCCAATCTGGGCCAAGAAAATCAAAGCATCACACATATGTGATGGAGATTTTATCAATTTATTCGTAATCGCGTTCCAAACCGCATCTGAACGCTCCTGATAAATAATCTTTTTTAATACATTTTCTGCCACAAGAGGAAAATGATTGTTTATTTGATTCACAAGTTCTTCGTCATTCTCACTGGCGGCAATAATATCAGAATCCCACATAGGACGAAATTTTCCTTCGTTAACTTTCACTTGAATGTGTCGATATAGTTTGCTTTCAAAATCTTTTTCATCCTCAAACACATCATAGTATGATAGTTCTTTAACCTTGTTTTTAAATTTTATTAATTCAAGGTTTTGATCCGTATCAACTCTACTCGGTGGAATAGGTTTATTGGAAAAATAGAGCATAGTAATCCGTCTATTCGGCGATTCTCTAAGAATTTCTTCAATTGAACCACTCGCTGCATTTCTCGTAGGCGTACCAGCCCTTGTCCAAAATATGCCAATAACAACATCACATGTATCCAAAATGTCCATATTAATATAGTCTTGTGCTGGTCTCCCCATTTCTGGTGCAGCATTTGTTTCCCATCCAATCGGAACAAGCACTATTTTCTCTCGCTCAGAGTTAATACTATTCCACTGTTCCAAAACATTTCGTGCGATTTCACGTTCTAAAAGCACATCGCTTGGCGATGCAATAAACACCCTAAAGACTCTTGCTTTATACGACATTTTTTCACACTCCCAAATTTTTGTAACATTGCTGCTGGTTGTAAAAACTCAGCTTGGCTGCAATAGTCGATTTCACTATAATGTTTTGCTTTACCAGAATAGCCAAAATTTTGTGGATATGTAGACATTTATATTTTTATACGTTCCATCGAGAACTTAATCGTCACATCGGATTCTCCCTTTTATTTGCTATTAATCCTTAAACATCACGCAATCAACTATATCCCACAACATTTGGAACATAATGGCTACCAATCCAATGTTAAGATAGTCAAACGTTTCTCCCAATCCATGCATGATGCAATTTCTAATATTGAGTTCAACAAAGAAATTTTGCATGACATCCAAATATTCCGGGAGTATTTCTTCTTTCGCAAAATTACTGTTCAGCAATCTGCCCAGTGTCCGAGGCAAGCTTCTCTTTCCTTTTTGTGCCACACCTGTCAATATCATTTCATTGTCTGGGGCATTCTTTAAGACGCCTTTTTCCACAAAGAGTCGGTATAACTTTTCCATGGCAAATTTCTCTGTCCCATAGAAAAGTACCTTATCATTGTGCAAGAACGGCTTAATTATTTTCTTTTCTTCTTTCGTTAAATCGTTCAACTGCAGTATGCACTTGAACAGCATTCTATTTTGTAGTGCCATTCCTAATCCTTGCTCGATTAGTGATGGCAATACGAAACTAGCTGTTACCGCGTGCTGTCCCCCAGTAACGAGTGTCGTAATGTAATCTTCCATTGCTTTCCGGTATATCTCGTTATAATCTATCGCCAGTCTTTTCAATTCGATTTCTGGCAATCTATTATGCGTTTGATAAACTATAGAATGGTACTTTTTGTACACACTTCCAAGATAGAAAGCTATGTCCTGCAGCAATATTTTCTTCCGGATAAACTTGATCTTTTCTTCCTCGTTATCAAAATGTCCTACAGGTTCTGGGAATTCCGCATCACTTGCGTCAAAAGTATATATATCATGAAAGTCTCTCAAAACAGAGCACTTTGCATCATGAAGCTCATCTGTATCACGAGCACTGGTTAAACGATTAAAAAGTTCTTCGTCATATGAGATAAGTGGATCCACATTTTCAAGATACACTGACATATCATCATGGCTCTTAAAAATTTTATGATATAACTTCATAGTAGAATCCCTACCTTTTCCTTCGCATCTCAGCCAGTCATAAGACCGTTGCCCGCTGCTCACCACGGAGAGGTGTGCAAATTTTGAGCAGCTACTGTGTGATTACTCACACAGCCTAAATTGTTACTTCCAGCTAAAGCACATTCCTCGGAAACCATCTGCCTGTTCTTTGCTGTTGAAAACAACTTTGACTTCATTCTTCACTGTGCAGTCATCACTGACTACCATGATATGACGCTGGGAGAAGTCATAGTTAAATGTAACGGTTGGAGATTCATACAACTCGCCATCCACATAGATATCGGCCTTGTTGTCACCAGATTCAAAGGTGTAATCTATACCGAAAATACCAGATGCGGATGCATTCAACGTGAAAGTTGTATCATCTACACGTTCAAAATCTTTATCCGCACCATACCAGATAAAGTTATCGAACCTATGTACATCAGCATTGATTACATCAACGTCTGCCATCTTTCCGGTGGAGGCAGCCACATTATCATCGATGACCGCCTTTACGGTTTCATAGTAGATTTCCTGACCAGCATCATTCGGATGAACACCGTCATTTGACAGATCATCATAAGCTTTACCAGAGTTATTGAACGCTGCAATCGTATCTGCTACAGGGATTCCATAATGATCACAGATACTTTGGATTGTGGTTATATTGGATGTATAGTCACGTTGTGAGGATTCCAAAATTGAAATAATCGAGCAATTCGGGTACTTACTTTTGATGGCCTGTACCATAGCTTCATAATATACGTCCAAGCCTTGTAAGGCATCATTCTGACCATAGCAAATAATCGCTAAGTCGTAGTCGATGTCATCATCCAGTGCCATTGTTCTAACGTAGCCAGCATAGGAGGCATTGCCGCCCATAGAGACATTTGTTACAGATACAGATGCTTTATTAACAGTCCTTAAATATGCTTGTAACTGTTTAAACCACTGTTGTCCATCTGTTTCTGTGCCAGCACCTGCGCCGATTGAATCTCCCACAACCAAAACATTAACGTCAAAGCCATCTGATAGCTTCTGATAAAAGCTATCCTCTGCCTTTTTCTGTTTTAATGCTGCTTCTTTCTCCTGCTCTTCCTGATACAGTTTTGCATTCAATGCTTGTAATTCTGCCGATTTCTTGTCCTCATCCCTTTTGTTCATCCAAAGGAGAACACCAAGGAGCACAGCGAGCAAAGCTATAATAATCGATAGTATTACATTTTTCCGGGAGCTACTGCGGTACCCCCCCCGACGATTATGACTCATTCGTTTTCTCCTTGATTATAGACTTTTCTTAATTTCCGATGAACAAATCCCAGGCGTTCTTTTCATGCGTACAACTTCTTTTCCATTTTCTTTGCACCACTCAATAGCTCTTTGAAATCCTGCATGATTTTGATCCTCACCAACTGCAAAAACATCAAAATCCAATGTCTTAATAGTCACGTCAACATCTGTATAACTTACTACTTCATCAACTACACGTAGCGCACTAACCAATTCTTTTCTCTGTTCTGTTGTATACATAACTTTAGCATCCGGTTTTGTTTTCAATATATAATCGCCATCCTGAACAGCAACTATCAACCAATCTCCAAGGTTCTTCGCATTTTTAAACAACCGAAGATGTCCTAGATGAAAATAATCATATACTCCAAATGTTACAACTTTTTTCATTTTCATTCTCCATATATTCTTCTTATTTTATTCTTCTTGCTTCAATATAATATCTTTTTTCCTGAGCATGTCCCATAGAAAACGTTTTTCGTGGCAACGAACCATTTTTTATGATTTCAGAAAACAAATTTTCTTTATCGATGCCTGATAATAAAAGCCCTATACAATCGGATTTACAGCTCAGTTTCTTTAAAACATCATCATCATGAATATAATCAATGTCACAATTATTTGTTTTAACGTAATCATCTAAAAATCTTTGTAAAATGCCGACCGTCAATTCTCCTAGACTTTCATCTAAATACAGTACGCCTTGTTTTTCCTTTGTATAATATTCCACCTTATGCTTACTGTGTGATACGCATATTGTTTTTATTTTTGTAAGAAAATCACTGATATCAACATTCATTAGCAATCTATGTATGGGTTCAAACTGTTGTGATTCGTCCTGCAAATTCTCTAGCTCAACTAACGCATATCTTGACTTTATACTTGTTCCAAAAGCTTTCTTTTGCTGTTCATAGCATTCTTTCGCCGTAGCAAGCGAATGATTTCCATCTCCTACAGCAAAGATCATCGGATCTTCATCTAATCCATAATATTTTTCTCTAATATCTTGTAAATACTTTTCTAAAGCAGCATCAAATATCTCTGCTTTGTCTTCAGATACAAGCCATCCAGTGATGTGTCCTCCATCCTGCATCAAATCAAAATCATATAGTATTTCTAGCTTTTCTTTAATCGTCGCAATTGATTCCAGCAATTGATGCTTTTGGTCATCACATAAAAGCAATATATGAGGCAATTCAATGTTCGCATTTTCACGGATCTTGACTCTTGGCGGTATACGGTCTACCACTGTTTTTTCTGTTGCCCTAATTTTAGATTTGGCGTTTGGTTTATAATCGTAATCTTCCAAATCAATTGCGCCAACTATACCTTTACGAATGGCACCATTTTTTAATTTTCGTTCAACATATATATACGAATTATTATATGTTTCAAAAATACTCCTTTTTAAATAGCCATTCATTGTTTCATTAATACTAGCTATTTTATCATCATTATTTTCCGACAGTTGTGCTTCCGGTAAAATCAAATTATATGTAGATACTTCATCTCCGATATATTTTTGCACATTTTCCCAGTATTCAGGTTGTGATGTGAATTGATCACATGCAACAACTGCCCACTTTCTATAATCTTTAATTTTGGGAAGTAAAATATCCGTTTTTTCAAATACCATCTCGATTATACTTTCTGTTCTTTCATTTTTTCTTTAATTTCTGTAGTGCTTATTCCATGCGTATATGGCAAATACTCAATTGAAGCCCCATACTCTGCGAACTGCTTTTCTGTACGCATATAACGCTCTGATCCCTTCCAGTCATCTCCAGAGAACAGAACATCAAATCCAAATTTCTTTAGCGCCAACATTTTGTCATCGGTTTCTTCAATCGTTACTAACTCGGCTCTGTCTACAACTTTTAGAGCGTTCAAAATTCGCACTCTTTGATCTTCTGGGTAAACAGGCTGCTTTTTCTTGATTTCAGTAACATACTTATCATCACAGACACCAACAATAAGAATATCGCACATTTCTTTGCATCTTTCCAAAAGGTTCAGATGTCCTACATGGAAAAGATCAAATACTCCACATGTATATCCAATATGATACTTCTTCATTTAATATTTCCTCCTTTATAACTTCAACTCAATAATCTGGTGCTGATTTCCGCGTTTTTCTATCGGTGGAAGTTGCATATAGTCACCATAAGCCGTGCGCAGATACAGGTCAGAATCCTCTGGAGCCGAAAATTCTATACCCTCAAATATCGCTGTACTCAATTTATCAAAGCATTTGGTAGGAATAATCCACTTTCCGTATGGTGTTGCCCCAGTCGCTTCATAATAATATTGTGTTTTCTGATCATTATATTTTCTATTTATAGCATCAGCATTTTTGATCAAAGTACTTCTATTTTGAGTCAGTGAAAAAGCAATATAAGGGAGATACTTTATTTCTCCGAATATGCGTTTCCATAATTTTTTGTGTCTAACCCACGGTTTGACATGATTTTTCATTTGTAGCGCATATCGATAAAGCATCACCTGTCTACCATGGCTATATCTGTCAGACTCAGAATCCGGATATACGTCATATGGAAACACATCAACAAACAACTCATTATGTGCTCCACTATTTTGTGAAACATTTTCTATATATACTGTTCCAAGTCTTCTCACTTTTGCATACGCATGTGGATAATTTTCATCACTTTTCCATGTTTGCAAGAAATAGTTTTCGCCTAGCTTTTCGGGTGCAATTCGAATGAACTTTTCATACTCATCTCGAAGCATGCCAATATCCATATCATCATCCCAAGGAATAAAACCTTTATGTCGAACTGCACCAAGCAATGTTCCTGAATCCAAAAAGTACTTGATGTTATTTTCATCACATACTCGCTTTATTTCTTTTGCAATCCCCAACTGTGCGAGTTGAACCTTTCGCAAAGTCTCATTATCCATTTTTACTTTACTCCTCTATATTATTTTCTATAAACAAAATACAAGTCACCCAAACATCCTCTCGCTGAGTTATAAAAAGCACGATATTTGCTTGCAAGTTTTATCCATAACGCAATATTGCCTGTCTCAAAGAAACGCCTCCTTAGTTCAAGGAACTCAATTCCTTTTTTCAGCATTTCTTTGTCATTCTCTGATGTTACTCGTTCCAAACCCATCTCATGAAAACGAATATAATCATCAAAAGTTTGAATTCTACTTTCCTTTGTTCTATTCTCTTCACTTGTTGCATTGTCACCATGTCTACGGAATTCTATTACTGGGTAATTGAACAATCCTAAAGCATGATCCATCCTTGCAAAGCGCCATAATATTGCGTCATGTGGGTATTTCGTATCCCATTTATCCTTAATCGAGTTGTAAAACGTTTTTGTGAAGCAGAACACACATCCTGGACGATTGATATATGGCCATTTGGGGTCAATTCCCAAAAGATCTATACTTTTGTCTTTTTTCATTTTTTTACTGTTAGACGCATACAGCTTACTCCCGCTTCCGTTATCTTTTTCTGAAAAAAAAGTATTATAATTAGCGGCGAGCAATTCAATTTTAGGATTGTTTTCCATGCACCCTACCATCTTTTCAACTTTATCAGGATGCCAAATATCATCTTGATCGCACGGAAAAATGTAATCGCCAGTTGCTAAATCAAAACCACTCTTAAAGTTTTTCTTCCATCCCTGGTTCTGATCATTCTGAACCAAGTTCCACCCTTTCAGATTGTACTCTTTTATATAAGCACTCACTAAATCTGATGTATGATCTGTGGAACAATCATCCATAATAATTACTTCATCAATTGGCATTGTCTGCTCTCGCAAAGAATCCATTTGTTCCCGCAAATATTTTTGCCCATTATAAGTCGTCATAACGACAGACACTTTCTTATCCATTGCTCTTCCTCATTCTCTTCTTTATAACATCCATGGCAGCAGTGGCATATGGATTTCTCATAACAATCAAAGTTATCACATACACCAAAGCAGAAAGCACAACAGCGCAGGCTATCTTCATCAAGCTGCTATGGAAGAAGCCATTACATAACAAACAAATAATTTCGATAAACGCACTACCACAAATGCACGAAACAATTGGTTTCAACTCCAATGTTCTCCAATCAAAAAACGCCTTTGAAAAGTGCATCTGCATCATACAGTTCACCAACTCAGCTATTACTGTTGTAATTGCTGCGCCAATCATTCCAAGCGTAGGCATTAAAACGAAATTCAGTCCAACATTTACAATTGCTGAAACCACTGTCGCTTTAAGGCAAAGTTTTTCCTGGCGATTAACAATCAGAACACAGTTTGTAAACAGTGACGCATATATGGCAAATAAGGTCGCAACGCTCAGAACTTTCAATGCTGCATCACCGGCGATATACTGTTCTCCTCCTGCAATTAAAATCATAGAATCGCTCATAAAGAACATTCCAACTACAATTGGAAGCAACACAATATTCAACGCCGAAAAAATCCGATTCAAAAACGTTTTATACTCAAGTGGCTTGTTCTTTATGACATATGCAATTCTCGGCACTGAAACAACGATCACCGCATTGATAAGCTGCTTCAACAGGTTATATATTTTAGATGCAAAACTATATACGCCGACTTGCGCATCCGATTCAAAAAAGCCAAGCATCGTAATATCCGAATTGACATAAATTGAGATGGCAATTGAATTCACAAATAAGATCAGCAATGGCACAAGATGCCTTTTCAAGTCCATATCAAACGTAAAGCGAATCTTCGCATACTTACGGACATAAAATACATTAATCAGGTTTCCGCCATTAGTTGCTAAAACCGAGATAATGCAATATGGAATAATATCCTCTGGCTTCCTTACAAAAACGAACATTGCAATGAGGCACGCACATTGAACTGCAATGTACCGTACTGTAATATAAAAGTAATCTTCAAAGATGCCATTTACCCAGTCTGTGCCAATTACAGCCATGATGATTGCTGTACTCTGGATAAAAATATAGGCTTTGTATCCCGAAAATTTTGGCAGGCAAAATACCATTATGCTGAGCAACAGCAATGAAATTGCTGCTGAACATACGTTAATGGAAAACACCTGTGAGCAAAACTTGTCTACTTCTTTTTTGTCATCGCGTACTTTTGCACCTTCCCGAATCGCATAAGTATATATTCCAAGGGCAGCCAGCAGTATGAAATAATTCGTCACAGAATATGAAAAGCTGTATTTTCCATAACCATCATTTCCTAACACTCTTGATATATACGGAAATGTGATCAGTGGAAATATGATAGAACAGCATTGCTTAATTCCATTTAATACAGCATTTAGTCCTAACGATTTTTGTTTCATACCACTTTGCCTTTCTTAGTCAAATTTTTTCACCTTACTTAATGAAGCCATCATCAGCAAAAAGATTACATAGCTTATCGAATGATAATGATAAGTAATTCCACCAAATATAATTATTATCATCGCATCCTTAAACTTTGTTTTCATGCATTTTGCTACTTCATAATAATACGCCAAAAATGTACATACTCCGCCCCCAAGTAACAATCCAATAACATCACATTCTACGGCCCATGCACTTGAATACTGCTGTATGCCTATTATTCTGCAAATATCTTGTTGTTCAGAAAACGCGGCTCCAGAACATCGCATTCCATATCCGAACAACATTTGAAAAATGTTCGAACGTGTCAACCATATTTCAAACCCATACGGATAATATAATAAGTGCCGCATTCCTGAAACATTTATCGCGCCTGTATCAGTTATCCGCAACAATATATTTGAAACCTGTCTGCGAATAGATGGTATTTTCAAATATGCTGCCAATGAAGCTACAATTATAGTTACTCCACCAATTGCATTTCTTACCAGCGCACTCTTTTTGATTTTTAAATTACTCTTCAATTTTCTAATGATTACAATTATTACATAACCTGCCGCCATTACCCATCCTGTTCTTGACAAACTAAGAACTGCTGTGACTAGCAATATAAACTTCCATATTCTCTTCTTTTCAAGTGCAGCACCTAAACATACAACAAGAGCAAACATCGAATTTTCAAAATTTAAACCAGTAATTCTCATGTTCCAAGAATTTCCAGAGAAGAATCCCATAATCCAATCTCTCGTATTTGTAGAGTGAAGAATATCTACAAACAGAATTTGGTTGATATTAATTCCTGCACTATATTGTAAAACCAACTGAAGAATTCCCCATATGGCTTGTATCCGTGCCGCCAAAACAATTCCACTTACATAGCAATCTGTGCATTCTGATATATACTTATTCGTACAATTAAAAAACAGTACAAAAATCACAAGATACAAAGTGCTATTGATTAAATAGCTTTCCACTATATCATAATGTTCCACCCGAAAATTGTATGCCATGGAAAACAGGCACGATACCATACCGCATAATATAAACAACAGAAATCCTGAAGTTCTTGGTATTTTCATGCCGCCCTTGTTTTTATGTTTGAGGAACTCAACCCCTGCAAATAATGTAAAAAATCCAACAAATACAGCATTAACGGAAATCCCCGAAATTTGTAAACCTGATATCGAATTCAAGATAACGAATCCAATAATGATAATCTTTTCCCACGTTTTCATACCGCCACCTCTCTTTCAAAGAGATAGCAGTACGAAACTGCATCACAAAGTTTTTGGGGAATACTATCTATATAAGAGTGAACGTAAGCAAGCCATTCTTTAGCTTGTCTTACCCCCCCCCCGGACAGTTTTTGTCTTTAGTAATTTGCTAATCAGAATTGGAATTACAGCATAATACACAAAGGAACGTCCCAATTCAATGCTTTCACTTCTAACAAGAAAAATCATATAGTACATCAAGTATACGATTACAAATAAGTTCTCTGGCTTTACATATTTAGAATTACAAAGTTGCTTAAAACGATTCGATAACGTTCCCCAAACGTATCCTAACGCTATAAAAAAGAGCACTGAGAAATATCCAAAATTCCAGTATCCCTCTGCTATAAACGATGCTCCACATCCTGCATTTGTCACTGTGTAGTATGGAGAAAACACTTCATCGATACTTATATACTCTAAGTTCAAAAAGTTTGGCAAAACGCTGTATATACTTCTAACAAAGGACATTCCGTACCTATAATCCACTTTTTTCGGACACAAAGCATATACCAGCGTGTTAATAACTTGTGTGTTTCCCATTTCTTTAATCGCAGCAAAAATAAAATTGTTTTCTAATAAATCTGTCGCTGTTTCTTTCAAAAAAAGCTGCACATTACTTGCAAGATAAATATAATTTCTAGCACTTGACACAAACGAAAATACAAAGACTCCTACTAATCCAAAAATGCAAATCATGACAGCTCGTTTTTTGCTAATTTCTTTTCTATACAAATTACTAATAACAAGAAGAACAATAGCCAAACGGAAAACAGCTATTCTACTTCCACCTAATAATTGTAACAACACATAGCTACCCAAAGCGAAATATACCATTCTTCGTCTTTTTTCCTCAAAGCAATATAAAATTAAAATCGCACTTGGATAAAATCCTGAAATTAATACAAAAATTTTATCAATACCTGTTGCATTTCCCAAAGTATCACTATATCCATTAAAAAAAACAGTTGTTACATCTTTATACAGTTCATAAAATGTTGGAACAACTGATATGAGTAAAAGTCCCCACGCCACTCTACACAATACATTATCTGTTAATACAGGTTTATTTGAGAGCTTTTCATATTTGATAGAGCTCCTATGAAAACAAAAGCCTATTCCAGTTAACGCAATAGCGATAAAGCAAAAAACACTTGCATTTAATATTTCCTGGTTAGAGAAAAAGCCTCTGTCCATCGAAAATGCAAAGACTCCCAACTTATATCCAAATGCAGTTAATATACATTGTCCGAAAGAGAACAAGTAGCACATGATCATGAATATGAGAAAAACGTCCCACTCTTTCTTGACTTGATATAGCGCTATGGTAGAAAGAACTCCGTATATAATGGCCACATAACCTATTTTTCCCAGAATATTCTCTGATGCATCTATTTGTACCAAAGCGAAAGAACCTATAATTTCTACAAGAAAAATCAATATTGCTACCACTTGGCTTCTCTTTATTAGATATTTTTTCACCACAATTTTCCTCAACTCTCAATTTTCCTTAAAACGCGTCTCCATCATATGTAAGTATCTTTTTTCTGTGTACATTTCCTTGCAGTATTCCCTATTTCTTTTACATACAGTTTTTAATTCATTCGCTTTAAAAGAAGCAACTTTGCTATACGCGTTTTCTTTATTTTTCATCACAATTCCATTCACACCGTCTTCCACAATATCTGGAATACCAGCATGATCTGTTGTAATAATAAACATTCCATTGCCCATTGCTTCCAGAATACTAATAGGCTGGCCCTCGTTGGGATATCGAGTTGGAAGTGCAAAAAGATAGCATTTTTTCAGAAGTTCTCTCTTCTGTTCGCCACCCACAATTCCATGATATGTAACGTACTCTTCCAGCCCATTTTCCTTTATATAGCTTTTAAAGTAATCTTTTTCACTGTCTTCAAAAAACTTGCCTGCAAAATCAAAATGGAATCTTTTTTCTCCGCCGGCATCCACACGTTCTTTTTCTGCTTTTGCCATTTCAAGAACGAATGGATATCCCTTGCTTCTGATAAAATTGCTCAACCAAAGGACATGAAGAACTTTTTCAGTTTCCAATGCCTTCAGTTTTTCTTCAATTTCTTGGTCTGTAAGCAAATACTGATCATCAACACAGTTTTCTACGACAAAAATCTTATCATCGTCAATCATCCCTTCAAAAATCTTCTTCAAAGATTTTGATAGAACAATTGCTCCAGCAAGTTTCTTGATTGCCTTATAATTTGCTTTCCGCTGCCAGCCAGCCATATCGTTATCTACTAACTGGCGGTAATACCCACCATGCAGATGAATCAGACATTTCTTATGCTGAAGTTCCAGTAGCTTGAAAATCACCAGATCTCGCAGGTTACCACCTTTTGTCTGGCTGATTGTAAAATAGAATAAATCTGCTTTGCTCTTGCTGACCTTCAACAGATTTTTCAAGAAGTTTTTGTTGTTGGTAATGTCTACTTTCTCAAACTCAAACTCGCCATCCGGATTCACAGCAGAGTTGAGTTCCGAATTGTACAGCGTTTCAACTGCTTTGGATAACCCATGCATCGGAGGTGGAAACTGTGCAATAAAGCAGATTTTCTTTTTGCTCATCACTTATTGCCCTCCAACCTCTTAATAATCTTCGCCGGATTTCCGGCGATCACACAGTTATCCTCAAACTTACCCGCAACCACAGCACCGGCACCGACTACGCAGCCATCTCCCAGCACTGTACCTTTCAATATAATGCTGTTACATCCGATAAAGCAGTTCTTGCCGATTTTGATTTCTCTGCTCGGCACCAAGTCACTGTCACCACCGTTTTCATCCCGGAGCAGTTTGTTTCTGGTTTCTGCTTCGATGGGGTGGAAGTCATTGTCCAGAATTTTGCAATTACCGCCGATGCAAGTGTTTTCACCAATCGTAATCTTCTTCCGGGCGTAAATCGTTGCTCCGCTTATTCCCACGTTATCTCCGATTTCAATCTCTGCTCCCGGAGCACGGGTAACAATGATCGTCCGACTGTAAAGACCAACCAGATTACTGAGAAAGCTGCTCTTGATGGTGACGTTCTCTCCGATTTTCAGCTTGGCACCGCCTTTGTTGAAGATGATCGGCACACCCTTCAGCAAGAGGTTCTTTCCACATTCTACTTTTGTCATCTTCATAACCAGCTTAAACCAGTTACTGTTCATCCCCCTCGCCTCCTTTACAGCTTCAGAATCTCTTCTGCGTACTTTCTCACCGATACATTTCTGGTAAGATTCTTCTCCAGATTCTCGCGGCCTCTGGCTCCCATGGCCTTCAGCTCTTCACTTCCTGCATTGTCAATAAACCAACGGAGATTTTCTTCAACCTTGTCATACTCGCCCGGCTCACAGCACAGGCCGCCTTTGGTATCCTCGATAATGCAACGGATCTCAGAGCCAGATTCCAAAACCCCAATTACCGGCCTTGCCGCAGAGGCCAGACCGTAATATTTTGACGGGCAACTTACGCCTTTAATGCCTTTTGCGTTCACACACCAGTGGACGTCACCAGCATTCAAACTATAAATCAGGTCAGCCTTGTCCTGATACGGAATAAAGGTCACATTGTCCATGTGATGCTCTGCCACATAGTCTTCCAGTGTCTTCAGCACAGACCCGGCACCGACAAAGGCAAAAACGACCTCTCGTCCATCTGCGGTCTTTGTTCCGACACCAAACTTTCTGACCACTTTAATCAGATTCTCAAGGTCATAGTACAGACCGATATTGCCGGAGTACATGATGACAAACTTGCCATCCAGACCGTACTTCTTCTTGAAAGCTGCTACTCTTTCGTCACCTGTCTCCAGCGGATAGATCTCATTCTCATCGATCCAGTTGTTGATCATGACGGTTTTCGGCACATTCTTGCCTTTGAATCTGCCTTCTACCGTCTCAACCAGATCGCGGCCAACTGTGATGATCAGGTCACTTCTTTTGCAGCTGAACTTGTCAAACCACATCATGGCATCGGTGATGATCTTGCTCTTGGTGTAACCTACAGCCAGCACCTGCTCCGGGTTGAAATCCTGAATGTTATAGATGTACTTAGCGTGTTTTACCCACTTGCCCCAGACACCCAGCAGACCCCCTGATGTCAAGATAGGGACAACAATTTTTTCAAAAAAGCAAAAAAAATAAGCCGCATAAAGTTTCCCATTGGGTTAAACCCATTGGAAAGCCCTATGCGGCTTATTCGTACTTATTTTAATTATTAGACAATTTCAAATTCAATATCATGAACTTCCGGTTCAATATATTCCGAACACATCAGCGAAACGCTTACTTTGAATTTTCCTTTTCTAGCCGGAACAATATATATTCCATCAAACTCGGCATCATCTTTATGTGGCAACTGGTCACATTCAATCAATATCGAATTATCTCGTATAGATATTGATTCAAATACAGAAGAATGGGAGTTGCTAAAAATTGCCGGGTCTATGACTGGTAAGCTTCGGAATGGTTGCATTCCATCTATACTATTTTTCAAGAAAGCATATGTTGGATTTGAGTCGTTCATAAAACGTTCCTCTGCCTTTTCAATAGGATTCGGCGGAAGTTTTGGTCCTTGCGGTTCCTTCATTTTTTCAATATCATCAATATCATATACAAAAATACCCTTTGGAAATACGATTGAGATTCTAATATCTGTTGCCTTCGCTGTTCCCTTATTAAGCACTCTTATCTTGAACGCAACACCACCGTTTATTATTGTCTTATACACACTCATCTGGTGTACATAATCATTTATTTCTTCTTCAGACGGTAGTGCTGCATTATAAGCCTGTAAGTCCTTTTCTTTTACATACTTTTTCAAATATGATTCAACGCAACTTAAATCAAGTGGTTCATACTTGTTTTTGTAGCATTCTCCATCATTATGATATAATTGGATTTTGTATGCATTATCAGAGCTATCAATAAGCAATTTTCCATGTGTTTTAAGACCTTTTTCATCCTCTTCTTCATCCTCCTGTTGATCCAGCACAACTGCGGCCATCAACTCAGGAACCCTCTTTACAATCTGTGATTTCAGCCCAGCATTTTCCTGCTCAAGTTCTCTTATCTTTTTATTCAAACTGAGAATTTCCGCATGACTTGCTTCAATATCAAAGGCATCTCCTCTTATCCACCCTGGACGCTTTTTTCGATCCATTTGCTGATGTAAAGATTCTGAAACCTCTCTAGCAAGTTCGTCAATATTAGTCCACCACTGTACCGTTCGTCCTTTTTTAGCTTCTGTCTTGAAATCAGCCAGCTTTTTTATACTTTCTGGATCTTTTTCCATAAATTCCGGCTTAATTGCCACATCATCATCAATTATGAATACCAGAATAGGAATTTTCTTCTCTCTCGCATAGCGAAATTCCTTTTCCGTATAGCTAATTCCAGCATCCGATCCAGATTCTATTACAGAGCCATATCGCTGTCCCAAAATCAAAACATAATAATCCGAACTATCAATCGTCTCTTGTATGATTTCCCACTGTTCTTCGTCAGCAGCGTTAAACATCTCCATGCCAACTGGGAAATGCATCATTGACAGGATTGCATCCCTTACTTTGCTACGTGCTTCTATCAAATCCTTATAAGTTGACGAAATAAAAATTTGGTATTTCTTTTCCATGTTATATCACTTCCTTACAAGATAGTGTTTTATTCTATAACTCACTGATTATTGTATAGCATATAATTCTCCTATCTCCTGAAGAATCTGTTCTTTCGTTCGTCCCACAAGCCCCAACTGTTTAACATCAACCGTTTCATTTTTCATTCGATCAACAAACTTCTGCATATCCTCATACACGCCACTGGGAGTGGCAATCTTGACCGTAGGGTCAATCAGTTCAGTCAATCGAAAAACGTCATTTTTATGCTTCTTAATGTTTTTACTATCAACGTGTTCTCCAGCTTCTTTGCGATCCGTCAAATCCATCCATGCTTTCGCCTTGAATGGAATCAAATATGCAGCATCCAAAACCGTCACTCCATCAACAGTCACTTTCCCCTGCTTCAAGAACTCATAGTAATCATCATCCAAAAGGATTGCAGACAAGCTAGATATGTCCTCATCCATTGGCAGCGGTGTCAATACTGCATCATCTGGAAGTTGAATTGCATCCAGTTTTCTAGTGAACAGTTCGATCATCGCTGGATAACGGTTTGACATCGGGTGACTGAACCGATAAAACTGCGGCATACCAGAGCTTTTATTACAATGTTCGTATCCAGCCTGTTTTACATAGTCCCAGAATTTTCTTCCAAAAGCCGCATCCACGGCTTCAATAATTAGAACAAGGTCAATGTCTTTTGTTGCACGGAAGTCTAAGCCTTCTTCCGTCATCAAGATGTCACACGCAGTTCCACCGATAATTGCATACTGGCTTTCGTTACCCTTGAACCATTCCTTAAAGCTTTCAATCCCTGTTACCATCTATCTTCCTCCACAGATTATTTAACATTTCTTCTACTGCTTCTTCTACCCGTTCATCTGCATCTTCCTTGAGCGATAATGCTAGAGAAAGTCCATCGACCATTTTTTCCTTCGATAATTTTCGTGGGTCATATCTCCACATTTCAACAGTCACCTGTGAATTTGAGTCCTGTAAATCCTTGGTCATGCAGTAATTCCACTGAGATACTTTTTCTGAAGCATAGCACCGAACACTAGGCGCATTGAGCATCGAATACTCCGCCAATGCGGAATACCCGCTCTCCAACAATTCAGTCTTTACTTCCTCGCATGGAACATAGACCGTCCTTTTCACAGGATTGAGCAGAACTTTCTCTGCTTTGTAAAACAACTCTTTGGCGGAGTTTTCCGAAAACAGTATCTTCTGCACTCCAATTTTTCTTGATCGCAGAAATCCCATTCCTTCAAGTTGTTTAGAAGCTCTGGAAATAGATGTTGGTGTCAAATCCAAATTTTTTGCAGCTTGACTTGTGGACAGCTCCTTTGCTCCCTCATAAATAAAATAAAGCAACAGCATCTGTGCCGATGGCAAGATTTCTTCTCTGTCACTCTTTTCTGCATCACAGCGTTCCTGCAAATATGCTGCCATAAAGGGCAGATAAATTTGCTTTCCATCCACAATAAATGCTATTTTCTCTCGAAGCAAATACTCTTTCTGCCGTGCAGTGATCTGTTCCAATACTAAAATCACAGGACAATCCGCAACCTTTTTCACACGTTCCAGATGCTTTTTTAATGTTTCCACCTGCTCCAATTCGGTTTTAGGATACAAAAAAACGGCTTTTTGACCATTCAGAGATACTTTCTGTGAATCATACCTTGTACTGATGAAGTTTGGCAAATGCTCTAAAGCTTTATTTTCATATAGCACTTCAATTCCTAAAACCCGCTTAAGGTATTCCACTCTATCGCCTCCATTCATAACTCTTTTTCTGTATTATAACTCATTTTAAGTTAAGATACAATATCAAAGTTATGATTATCCAAATCCAACTATTGAGACACCAATATTTTCCAAGCAATTTTGCTTTCATTTCACTTCTTGATACCCCTCCCGTGCCGTGCTATACTATTATCAAATCAAATATTGAGGGAGTGCATTGTCATGAGCAAAAAGCTTGTTGCCTATTTTTCTGCCAGCGGCATTACCGCAAAAGTTGCCGAAGATTTAGCAGATGCCATCGGTGCAGACATTTTTGAAATCCGTCCCGAAGTCCCTTACACAAAAGCCGATCTGAACTGGATGGATAAGAAATCCCGCAGCACTATTGAAATGAGCAATCCCGATTTCCGCCCTGCCATCGCCGCCAAACGCGACAACATGGATGAATACGATACGATTTTTGTCGGATTTCCTATCTGGTGGTACGTTGCCCCTACAATCATCAATACATTTCTGGAAAGCTATGACCTAAAGAATAAAACCATTATTCCATTCGCCACTTCCGGTAGCAGCGATATGGGCAAGACCAATGAAAAGCTTGCTCCTAGCTGCCCTGGTTCCAAGCTCCTACATGGAAAGGTATTTAACGCTTCCTCAACCAAAGCCGATTTGTCCGCATGGGTAGATAGTTTAAATTTCTAAAGAGGAAATACCATGAACATCTTTGAAGAAAAGACCGACAGCGAACTGCTTTCCTATTTTTCTGATTATCAAAAGCTGTGTTCCCTTGACAAATATACTGGATTTCAAAATCCAGACTTTACGGCTATTCTTAAATCCTATCGGGAGAAGTTCGGCCCTATTGGTGAAGGAGTCCTTGGTCACGACTTCTTTGAAGCTGTTTTCCATCGTTGGGAAAAGACCGTACATAACGACTAATCTCCATTCCTACGGAATGAAATGCCCGCCTGATCGAGAAGATTTGCGAATTCTCTCAACCAGACGGGCATTCTTTTTTGCTCACCTCGCTGTTTCTATGCGGTTATGCACCATACTTTTCCAATGCTCTCCGAATCACATCCTCACAGTTAAACTCAACTTTCA
>ERZ773104.1578-NODE-1578-length-29344-cov-28.952405_pt1 | contig 29344 bp, 26 predicted proteins | sample MGYA00511920_ERZ773104 | MGnify/ENA primary metagenome ERZ773104 (study PRJEB29015, sample SAMEA2737857) | human gut metagenome | biome: human gut; feature: human-associated habitat; material: faeces | place: China | collected 2012 ...
ACAGTAGTTAATTCTCGACTAAGCCATCAATACATGTCTATAAGTCCATTTTTATGAGGCTTTACGGCTGGGTTTTTGGAGCTGTTTTTGGGATTTTTGCAGTTTCAGCTACTTTTTGCCAGGTCTTTTCCGGCTTTTGGGCTGGGTTTGGGGTGCTGTTTTGGTGATTTCTGCAGTTTCAGCTACTTTTTGTGAGGCTTCTGGCATAATGGTGGAAGCCCAACACCATAAATTAACAACAACATATTGAAAAAAGCCACTTGTGTCCTTTAATATCAAGAACACAGTTATAAGAAATGGTAATCTTTATGAACCAGGTCCTCCTGCGTACACATATGTAAATCTTCCTCTCCCCTGCGTCCATGCAGGTGCGTTTCTACGCTTCATGAGCATAATTTCGTACAGAATCTTAGTTGCTAAGCGTAGCGATAGCTAAAGCGCGTGTCCCCAACAGTCCCCGGCTTACGTACTTTACGTTGTGACAGAAATTTAAATAAATGTTTTTAATCTTGCGCTTATTATGTTATCATGTAACTGAGATATAATTAATGATTCATTATAAATAGAAAGAGGTGTTTATATGTGTAGTATTGCAATAAAAATACCAGATGAAGTATTATACGATACCAAAATGACCAAAGATGAAGCTAATGCTTTTGCCAAGAAAGCTACTGCTCTAATGCTTTATTTAAAAAAACATATTTCTATTGGATATTGTGCACAGATAGCCGGAATGTGTGAGGAAGATTTCATCAAATATCTAGGCAATAATAATATATCTATCTTCAGTTTTGATGATGAAGCAGAATTTATAGAGGAGATGAATAATGCGTAGGGTAATTGTCAATTCAACACCATTAATTGCATTGTGCAATGCAGACTTACTTAACATTTTAAAAAAAATATATGGTTCAATCATTATTCCTAAAGCAGTATTCGACGAAGTTACAGCAAAAAAGGATTCTGCCTGTTTACAAATCAAACAAAATCTTGATTGGATTACAGTCGAAACAATCACTAACATTGAAGACCGCAAAATGTACAAAGCAAAGCTTCATGCCGGTGAAGTTGATGTTATGATATTGGCACAAGCTGACCCCAAAGCAGACTTAGTTATCATCGATGATAATGCAGCAAAAAAAACAGCAAAATATCTTGGATTAACAGTAACGGGCACCTTAGGTGTTCTTATAAAAGCTAAACAATCAGGGATTATTTCTTCTGTAAAAAATGCAATAACCAAAATTCAATCAAACGGATTCTATATAAATGAAAATATCATTAAACTAGCATTAAAACAGGCAGGTGAATTATGATTAAAATAGCATTCTTTGATGTGGATGGCACCCTGCTTCGGCTGGGACATAAAGAATTATCAGCAAACACTGCTGCTGCACTTAGGCAGCTCCACCAAAATGGCATCATCCTTTGTATGGCTACCGGAAGAAGCTACACAGGTGTGCCTCATTTTGATGGAATTGATTTTGATGTCCTGCTCACCTTTAACGGCTCATTCGTCACCGCAGGCAATGATATCATCTTCAAAAATCCTATTAATGAGCACGACAAATATCAGATAATTTCCAATCTAAAGCAGATGAACCGCGCCATTGCAATCAGCAACGAGCATATGATTGTCACAAACGGTACCGACCCTGATTTAGAGCAATACTTTGCCTTTGGCAGCGAAAAGCTTAAAATCGCTGACAATTTTGACGAGATAAGCAGGACTGATATATATCAGATTATGTGCTCCTGCAAAAAAGATGAGCACTCACAGATTCTATCCGGCGCGCCCCACTCACAGATAACTGCATGGTGGGATAAGGCCGTTGATATTATTCCGCTTAACAGTGGCAAAGGCAATGCTGTTGCTGCAGTGCTTAGGCATTATGGCTTCTCAAAGGATGAAGCAATTGCTTTCGGTGACGGACATAACGATATTGAAATGCTTGAGGCCGTAGGCATGGGTGTTGCCATGGGCAATGCAAAGGACGAAGTCAAGGCTAAGGCTGATTTTGTGTGCCAATCAGTTGAGGATGATGGAATATATCATTACTGTATTGAAAACAAACTGATTTTTTAGAGAAATATACTTATGAACATAGACAACAATTTACGACAACTACTCGAAAACGAAACAAAAATACATCTCGCGGAAATCCGCTTTCTCTACCAGAAGCTCGACAGACAGCTTGGGCTTAACGGTGCAAGGGTTCCTATCACATTTGGCTTTGATACGGACAGGCTCGGTGCATACACTCCGGGCTTTGGGCAGGATGAAGAAGAATTTCATTTTTCGCTGCTTTTCATCGGCTACTGTGTGACAAAGCCCTTGTCAAAGGATGACAGGATGGATTTATATAAGCACGAATATGCCCACTATATGCAATATAATATGGATATACCGGACAAGTACAACTGGCAGCCCGGCATCCACGGAAGTGCGTGGAAATATTGCTGCTCACTTATCGGAGCAGCTCCCACTCCTTACTACAAAGCCGGTGAAGGACTTATTAAGCACGATTATGATAAGGTTCTCAAAAAGAAAATTACTGACAAGAGTATTCCTATCCGCGACACATATTCACGCGAGCAGGAATACCGCAAAAAGAAAAACAGTACTGTAAAATTTAATATCAATGACGATATCAATCATCCAAAGTTCGGCAAGGGCACCATTGAACATATCGAGCAGCTCGAAGGCTCAGTTCGGCTGCATGTCAGATTCGGTGAAGATCTTAAGAAAATTGATCAGAAATGGCTGCTTCAGGCAGGCATGAAAAAGGCAGGTGCACCAAGGCACATATAGCGTTATGCTATATATGCCGATGCACCTGCTTTTCAAATACATGTATAGTTAATTATTATCGCTTATTGTTCCTTCATCTGAACAAGTAATTTTAAATGTTCCATCAATTACATTATTTCAAGTTCGTGAAAAATCCTTACTATCTCATTCCAGGAAGCTATGTTTTCTTTTAAATATAATTCCCCCTTTTCTACTATTTTATAATATTTTCTCTGTGGTCCCAATGATTTTTCACTGTAATATACTTCCGTCAACCCTCCTTTATTCAGTCTTCTTAGAATGGCATAAATAGTGCTTTCATCTGTATCCGGGAAAAGTCCCTGCAATATTTTAATTATATCGTATCCATATCTGTCTTCTTGTTTTAAAAGCTGTAAAATACATATATTTAAGATTCCTCTTTTTAGCTGTGAATCCATTTATGATTTCCTCTCAAATTTTAATTTTAACAATAAAATTGTCCCAAAAATCAGCGTCTGAATATATAATAAACTACTATATGCTATTATTTTTTCAAGCCCAAGCATTCTTTCTATATAAAACATATGTAACTGATTTATAAAATACATTAAGCAGGTAATAATACCAAGTATATGAAATATCGTTATAAAACCCAATTCCCTGTTTATTATATATTTCTTTAAGATGATGTAAATAATAATACAACTCAGAATAATTATAGCTGTTGTAACTAATACCACATAATAACTCCCTAAGCCAGCCTCATTATTTTTCATTACCAGAAATACCTCTGTTAATAAAATAAAAAAGAATAATCCGATTAATAACAGATGGTTTTTAAATTGCATATCACATGTTAATTTTGATTTTTTAAGAATAAACAAACCTGCAACAAATACTAGAACATTAGCTATCAGAGCAACCGGATAAAAATTCCAGCCGTTTTTATCAAAGTATCTTAACAAACTGACGCATAGCACATAATATATAACCAGCGTGGCAATTGTCTGTAATAAAACACTACTCTTCAATGGAAACGTATGCTCTTTTCCTTCTTTTGAATCTTTGTATAAATTTCTCGCGATATCAAACGGTTTTCCTAAGCCGGAACATATTTCGTACTCGCTTTTTTCAGCCATTTCTTCATTTTCGAACCATTCTTCATAGTCTTTAATTAAACTATCACAGTCATCATCCCCAAAATAAAATGATAAGCTAATATAAAGTTTCTCCAAAAATTTCTTTTTTGAATTTTGCTTTTGCATTATAACACCCTCTCTACTGATTAACACTCTACTGTTTATTAGTCACTAGTTAAGTATAATATATTTCATATCTTGCATTTTGTCAATACAAAAATCATGGGACTACAATATATCGCAGTCCCATGATTCTAACTATATCTTATATTTTTGTTTGTAACTATTTAAGTCTTAAGTCACATTGAGAACAAGAAAATCTACAGCTCAATTGCAATCGTATATGACTTCTCAAATTTCTCACCCTGTGCCAGTGAATTACCATACTCCCTGTCCTTTAATTCTCCGGCAAAGCCTGCTCTGTCACATCGGCCGTACCACGGCTCAATACAGATAAACGGTGCTCCCATTCCTGCCGGTGACCACAGACCAAATAAAGGCGCATCAAATGACACCGTAAGGTATGGCTTCTTATCCGGTGTACACAGGCTCACCTTTGAAGCCTGTCTGTTTTCTATTATGAGCGCATCCTTATCAAACATATGCTCATCTATCTGACAGTATCCATCCGCATCCACCTTAAGCAGATTGTCATCCTTGTCTAAAAGTCCTCCGTCACAGATAAGTCCGTAGGTGATTGCTTTGTCTGTGTCAAGCTTTAGATAATAGTCTGACTGTTTTCCCTGCTCTGCGACCGGACACATAAATGCCGGATGACCACCTATTGAGAAAAGTAAATCCTTTTTCGCAGGATTAGTCACCCTCCAGGTCACTTTTATCTCACTGCCTGAGAGCTTATAGCCGATTTCGAGCACAAACTCAAACGGATATTTTGCAAGAGTCTCATCATTTGATTTAAGTAAAAACCATGCCTCATCCTTTGTCTGTGACACAAGCTCAAACTCCATATCCCTTGCAAAGCCGTGCTGTCCCATCGGATAATCTGTCCCATCAACGGTAAACTTCTTGTCCTTTAAGCTGCCGACAAACGGGAAAAGCACCGGTGCGCTTCTCTTCCAGTATTTCTCATCGGCATCCCACAGATACTGTGTACCAGTTTCCTTGCCGGTGATGCTTTTAAGCTCTGCTCCGAAGCTGTTTATCGTGAGCTCAAGTGATTCATTTTCCAATTTAATCTCCATCACATATCTCCTTTTATATTTTTTGTAGTCAGTTTTTTTACATCACAAGCAGTCCAATTACCCTTACAATAAATGCTGCCACCCATGCAATCGCACACTGCAAAAGCACCACGCTGACTGCCCACTTTGCACCAAGCTCTCTCTTTATGGATGCTATAGCAGCCACGCAAGGGCTGTAAAGCAGTGAGAACACCAGAAGAGATGCGGCTGAAAGTGTTGTGAGTGCTGTCGTGACCGTTCCGCCAAACAGTATCTCAAGTGTTGATACCACGCTCTCCTTTGCCATGAGTCCGCTGATAAGTGATGTGCATATGCGCCAGTCTCCGAGGCCCAGAGGCTTAAAGACAGGCACGATAACACTTGAAATAGCGGCAAGCATGCTGTCCTTTGAGTCTGTTACCATGTTAAAGTGTATGTCAAAGCTCTGTAAGAACCATATCAGCATTGTGGCAATAAGTATTACTGTAAATGCCTTCTGCAAAAAGTCCTTTGCCTTCTCCCAGAGGAGCTGGCACACATTCTTGGCGCCCGGCATCCTGTAGTTTGGCAGTTCCATGACAAATGGCACTGCGTCACCCCTGAACAAAGTCTTTCTATAGATAAATGCGAAAAGTATTCCGACAATTATGCCAAGGAAGTACAGTCCTCCCATGACAAGTCCGCCATGCTTCGGGAAAAATGCACTAACAAAGAATGCATAAATTGGCAATTTTGCCGAACAGCTCATAAACGGTGTGAGGAGTATAGTCATTCTACGGTCTCTCTCACTTGGCAGTGTACGTGTCGCCATGACAGCTGGCACCGTACAGCCGAAGCCTATGAGCATTGGTACTATGCTTCGTCCGGAAAGTCCTATCTTACGAAGGAGCTTGTCCATGAAGAATGCAACCCTCGCTATGTATCCGCTGTCCTCCATGAGGGATAAGAAAAAGAACAGTGTCACGATAATCGGCAAAAAGCTTAATACGCTTCCGACACCCTGAAAGATGCCGTCTATTACCAGTCCGTGCAGCACCTCATTCACACCTGCCGCTGTGAGTGCCTTATCCGTAAGCGCGGTCAGTGCTCCTATGCCCTGCTCCAAAAGCCACTGAAGTCCTGCTCCGATTACGTTGAAGGTGAGATAAAATACCGCAAGCATTATCACTATAAAGCACGGTATTGCCGTGTATTTGCCTGTAAGAACACGGTCGATGCGCTCACTTCTGATACGCTCCCTGCTCTCCTTCGGTTTTACCACGGTGCTCTCACATATTTTCTCAATAAATGTAAAGCGCATATCCGCAATTGCAGCGCTTCTGTCAAGGCCTCGCTCCTTCTCCATCTGGACAATCAGATGCTCTATTGCCTCTTTCTCATTCTCATCAAGATGAAGCTGCTCTAATATAAGTGCATCTCCCTCGATAATTTTGGTAGCAGCAAAGCGAATCGGAACTCCGGCGAGCTTTGCATGATCCTCAATCAGGTGACTGACCGCGTGTATACATCTGTGCACAGCACCGCCAAAATCATTCTCATCACAGAAATCCTGTCTGCCCGGACGCTCCTGATACTTTGCAATGTGTATCGCATGGCGCACCAGCTCATCAACACCCTGATTCTTCGCGGCTGAAATCGGTACAACAGGCACTCCTAACAGTCCCTCGATTTTATTTACATCGATTGAGCCTGAGTTTGCCGTCACCTCATCCATCATATTTAGAGCGATAACCATCGGTATATCCATCTCAAGAAGCTGCATGGTCAGATACAGGTTTCTCTCGATATTTGTCGCATCTACGATATTTATTATGGCCTTTGGCTTGTTATCGAGCACAAAGTTTCTCGACACAATCTCCTCATTCGTATATGGGCTCATTGAGTAAATGCCCGGTAAATCTGTGATTGATGTATCCGGATGTTCTTTAATAGAGCCATCCTTTCTGTCCACCGTCACTCCCGGGAAATTGCCCACATGCTGGTTTGAGCCTGTAAGCTGGTTGAAAAGTGTTGTCTTGCCGCAATTTTGGTTTCCCACAAGTGCATATGTGAGCTTCTCACCCTCCGGAAGGGGATTGCCACTGCCCTTCACATGGTATTTGCCCTCCTCACCAAGTCCGGGATGGGCTGTGTTGCTTATCTTTTTAGGGCCCTCATGCTTTCTTGAACGGCTGTCAATTAATTCTACCTCAATATGTGCCGCATCATCAAGCCTCAATGTGAGCTCATAGCCGTGCACCTGAAGCTCCATCGGGTCTCCCATCGGTGCAAATTTGATAACTGTTACTTCGGCTTTTGGGATTACTCCCATATCCAGGAAATGCTGGCGCAGTGCGCCCTCACCGCCTACTGTAAGTATTCTGGCACTCTGTCCTATGCCAAGTTCTTTTAGTGTCATTTTATCGCTTCCTAGTGTATTTATTGATAATTTTTCTCAACTTATCACAAATATCTTACCACAAAGCGTGTGCCACTGCATTCATTTTTTTCATTTAATACATCTTTTGTACAATCCTCCACAAGGATATATCCATTGTCATGACGCACAATTGCTTCCGCCAGCGAAAGTCCTATGCCGATGCTGTCCGCCGGCTGTCCGCTGCCGCTGTAAAAACGCGTAAAAATATGCTTTTTGTCCTCATCACTTATGGTTTCTCCATCGTTTTGCACTGTTATCTCTGCATACATCTCATACCTGTAAAAGCCTATCCTTACCTCACTCTCTGCGTGCTCCACTGCATTTTTTACTATGTTTGTAATGGCCTCACACTGCCAGTATGCATCAGCATGTATACAGGCATCCTTATCAGAGCCTTCATCTATAGACAGCCTTATGTCTCTCAAATCGCAAAGTGCCATCACATTGTCAGCTGCCTCAGACACAATTTCAGACAGCAGCGTATCCTTCTCATCAAACTCCACAACATCCGCTTCAAGCCTTGAGAGCTTTAAGATAGCCTGCACCATATGCGATATATTGTCCACATCACGCTTTGCCCTGCGCATTATCCTGCTTCTGTTTTCAGATGCCATATCAGGATTTCCTTCCAGATTTTCCAGATTTATCGAAAGTGATGTGAGCGGTGTCTTAAGCTGATGCGATATGTCAGAAAGCGCATCCTTTAGCAAAAGCTTGTCTGCCTTTGCATTTTCCGCAGACTCCCTCAAATAGATTGCTGTCTTGTAAAGCTCTCCCTTTAGTATAGAAATCTCTCCCTCTGTGCTATCTGCCATAACAAGTCTGTAGTCTCCCTGATTTATGCGGCGCAGATAATCCGTAGCCTGTCTGACCTGTCTTTTAAAGCTAAATCTTATAAGCACAATGTAAAGGCAAAAGCCCCCTGCAAAAAGCACAACAAGAAATATGTCTAGCCAAAGCGCTCCTTTAAGCGCTTTTTCATTTGACAAAACCGCAGAATCCTTTTCCATATCAATGCCGTATTTTTTAAAGAGCGTCTCTGCGCTTTTTAAATTAGTATAATCGCTGCCTAAGCTGCTGTCATTTAGAATCGCGGCTATACTGCCATCTGATACATCGGGATATTTTTCATGAATTAGTGCACATAGCTTAGCCACTGTGATGTTATAGTTTTTCGTATATGCCCTGTACTGAAAAAAGACGGTAAAAGCCATAACCGTCACACATATACATATATAAATTATCGCAAAATACACAAAATGTTTTCTGTTCTCTAAATTATATTTCTTCTTTCTCATACTTTCCCCCGGGAACTGTCTCTGTCGGCCGATACTGTTTAAAGAGTTTCATCTGAATCAACACGATACCCGATTCCCTTCACAGTCTTTATCACATCCTCACCAAGCTTTGCCCTGATGCGCTTCATATAGACAGTCACTGTATGGTCATAGACATCGTTGCCTGTTGCCTCCCAGATGCAGTCAAGCACGGCATTTCTGGACACAGCCTTGTCGTGATTGGTAAAAAGCAGATCAAGTATGCGGTTTTCAAGACTTGAAAGAGCAATCAACTGTCCAGCCCTTCTTGCTTCCTTTTTGTCCATGTCATAGCTTATGCTTCCTGCATGTATGACAGATGAGCTGTCATCACTTTTCCTACGTAAAAATACGCGGTTTACCCTCGCCACAAGCTCTCTTACTGAAAAAGGCTTTGTGATGTAATCCTCCGCTCCAAGCTCAAGGCCCTTTACTATATCATTTTCCTCATCCCTTGCGGTAAGAAAAATCACCGGTGTTTTTTCTTTTTCCAGCCTTTCGCTGTAAAAATCAAAGCCGTTCCCATCCGGAAGCGACACATCAAGCAGCACAAGGCCGGGGTGCTCACTCAAAAGCGCCCCAGCCTCCTTTAAACTGCCTACTGTCAAAAGCTCATATTCAGGTTCTGTAAAGGTATCACACAGTCCCTCTGTTATTCCTTTATTGTCCTCTATGAGAAGTATTTTTTTCATATCAGCTCCCGCATTTTCTACAGATTTTCATTTTTGATCGTCTCAATAATGTTATTGTGTCTAAGCTTCGTCATTGATAGTTTCATGATAGCATAAATCAGCATTATTACAACCACTATACACAATATAATTGCTTTATACGGCGGCTCATAAATGATTGCGTCATCCATCCTGTTCATCATAACACATAAGAGATAGCTTATTAAAATACCAAGCGGTACACCTATTACAAGTGCCTTTACAGATATAAACACACTCTCGAGCCTGACCATTCCAGCAAACTGCTTATCTGTCATTCCAATGCTTCTTAGTGTTGCAAACTCGCGGCTTCTAAGCTCCATTCCGGTGCTTAAGGTATTGATGATATTTGTGATTCCTATTAAGGCAATAACCACAATAAGTCCGTATGCAAATACTCCAAGCAGTGTAAAGAGAGACTTTTCATCGCGCATCTGCTTATCCAGATTGCTGACATAAAAACTAATCTGCGAATACTCAGTATTTCCTTCCGTCTCCTTTTCGAATGTATCCTGATATTCATCTGCATTTTCTGCAACCACATATGCCGAATATGACGCATGTCCCGGTTTGAGCTCATTACCGCTCTTGCCGTCAGCCCATAGGCTTTCAAAGCCCTTTTGGTTCATAAACAAAAGCGTGGTATTGCCGTAGCCCTTATAACCTGTTGGTACCTTGTCTGTGACACCTGCAATAGTTACATCCACAGTCTTTCTGACTCCGTTATTTATTGTTTCCTCGTCAACGTATCCACTGTTATCCTCTGTGCCGCTTTCAGTATCACCTTCCACTGCATTATTATCATCCGTGCTGCTTTCAGTATCGCCTTCTGCTGCATTGTCATCAGAAGAAGCATCATCATACACATTGTAGCCACACTCGATTGTATCTCCTGCTTTATATTTGTACAGCTCCATCTCTTTTTTGACGTATTTTGAGCTATTCTCATTATACACATCAAATGTGCCTTTATTCACAAGAATTGCTCCTGCAGCTGCATTTTTTATGCCTGCGTCAGACGCATACTTATCATATGATTTGTCATCCAAAACCGTGATTAAAACCATTTGCGAGACATCCTCACTGTCATCATAAACCTGCCTGCAATACTCTCCATATTCCTTTGTGTACTCAGGCTTATCTACATCGAAATCATAGCCTGCTCCAACCAGATAATCCTCAGCTCCTTCAATGCCACTCAAAAGGTTAGAGAACTTTTCAATATCAATGTCTTTTTTACATGACATATTTATTCCGATATTGTAATCTGCTGATGCATATGACATCCCAACAACGCTAAAGGCCATAGACATAAAGTATGATATCACAATAAAGGTTACTGAGCAGATGACAATAGATGTCACTGTGGTTCTGTACTTTTTATTGTTCCTCTTTATATTCTTATATGAGATAACGCCTCCAATTCCCCAGATTCTGCCTATAATCGCCGGTGTCTTAAGCTTTGATGACTTTATTTTAATCTCCTTTGTGTTTCTTATTGCTTCAAGCGGTGTGACCTTTGCCGCCCTTCTTGCACTGCCTGTTGCTGAGAAATAAATGGTTGCTATACTCATTATCACAGCAAGAATAAGTGCAGGCAGTGATGTGTGAAAGCTCAAAGCAAAGTTAAGCCAGCCTGCTGACAGTACATTTACTACCTTGACAAGTATAAGCGATGCCAAAATACCACTCATGGTACCTACAGGAATACCAACCACTCCAAGCATTGCTGCCTCTGTCTTTACACTGCTTTTTATCTGGCGCCTCGTAGCACCCACGCTTGCAAGCATGCCATACTGCCTGATTTTTTCAGTGATTGATATGTTGAAGCTGTTTTTGATACAGTACACTGATGTCAGTATGATTATCAAAGCCACAACAGCGGCCACTGTAAACAGTGCTTTAAATGAACCGTCAATCGGGAAAACGCACTCATAGCTTATAAGGTATCCATTCATATATATATCATATTTTGCATTTTCCATCTCTTTAAGAAACCTGTCACTCTCCTCAGCAGACATTTCAACAGATGAATTATTTGCTTTCTCAAACAGCTTTTCATCCACACCAATTATATCTGCCGTCACAGCATCCTTGTTTCTTAAAGCCTTTTGGGTGTATCTGCTGTACACTGTGAGTGTAGTGTCAGCTTCGCTTGCCTCACTCTTTGTGCCGTTATCAATTGCTGCCAGTTCATCAGAGTATGTGACAAATGTATATCCGGCGGCACTATAGTCCTCCATTCCATAGCCCGGTCTTTCCATGATGCCTACCACCTTGTAGTGCTTTGTCACAGTATCGGTAAGTGTCTCTGCATCATGCTCATATGCGCTGTTTTCCCATATGACACCTTCGGTGTTTGAATCATATCGCTTTCCAATATCAAGTGTTATCTCATCCCCCACCTTTATGTCGATTCGTCCGTTTGTCTTTAAGTGCCTTGGAATGACTATCTCATCCTCATTTTTTGCCATGCGGCCCTCTATCAGGTTAAAGCAGCCTCTCTCAAAGCCGGCCTCATCTGTTGCCATGACATATGCATACGGCTTATCCTCATTCTTGCAGCCGTCTAGCTTTGCAAAGCCCATTCCCATTGTCTCAAATGTGCTTTCAATATTTCTGTTGTTTTTAAACTCCGAAAGCTCAGACATTTTCACATTCGAAAATTTCACATGAAAGTCACCGTCTTTTTGCTTCTGGTATTCAATCATACTGTACTGAAAGCTTGACACAAGTGTGACAAGCGCCGACAAAAGCGCTGTTGCAAGAATTATTCCGACTATCGTGACAATAGTTCTTTTCCTGTTGAGCTTTAAGTTTTTTAATGTGAGTGTCTTCATCAAATTCATCTGATTTTACCATCCTCTATCATTATTGTGCGGTCAGCCGCTTTTGCAAGCTCCATATTGTGTGTAATCATAATAATTGTCTGGTTGAGCTCGCGGTTTGAGGTCTTTAATAGATGCATAATCTCGTTGCTGGCCTTGGTATCCAGGTTTCCGGTCGGCTCATCCGTAAACTGTATCCCTATCCCCTTATGCCTTGAAAACAGGGGCTTGAACGGTATATACATTTGTGTACTGTGTATTACCTTCCAGTATGAAAGGCAAGAGCAATCTGCCCCTGCCTTTATATATTACTTATTTTTCTTTTTATAATTGTACTTTTTATATGATTGAGTTGCATCTCGTTTTTCAGCTTTATTATACTTCTTCTGTTCCTCTTTAGGTGGTTTAGGTTTTGATAACGAAAATGATATCCCATAATCTTTGATTGTATTAGCCATTTTACTCTTAATAGCTTCAGAATCAAATTCTATCCTCCCTTCAAATACTGTAATAGGTCTATCAAAAACCTTTTCTGTTTTCTCCACAAACTCCACCAGAATATTAGGATAGAAACATACAAATTGTTCATCTGTTTCTTTTCTTTTTAACACAGATACTTCTTTTCTTTTTATTTTATCTCCAAACCTTTCTTCAAGTGTTTTTTCGATCTTAAATTCTCTTTCCTCATATAATATCCAAATTTTCTTTTTATTTATTTGATCTAATGCAGACACCATTCCGGAAGTCAAGAATTTATTTAATCTTTCACATGAAATAATTATTCCTTCATAGTCAAATTCTTTATTATATGAAAATAATACCTCTAATTCTGTCTGGTCAATCAAAGCTCTAGTATGAATATATTCATCTAATAATTCATCTGAAATAGTCTCAGTTCCGATAAGTTTTCCTATCAAATCTTTTGTATATTTCCTATTATCCTGATTGGTGATTCTCTTATCATAGTGATCTTGTGCAAATTTCCAACTTCTTTCAAAAAAGTTTTCCATTCCTGGAAATACTACATCTCGTACTTGACGATAAAAACTATTTTGATATTTTTCTCCTATATCTCCTTTGATTATAAACTCATAGTCTTCTGACTCATCATTTTTGTAAATGAGAAGTTCATCCTTCACAAAATACAGTTTCTCGTAGGCAATATCTAGAATCTTATACAATTCTCTCTGTAAAACCCTTGTATTAAAAATATTGGCTTCTATCTGATTCCGTTGATATATTTCATTTATAGTTGCATAATTACTTTCCAAAAAATCTTTTGTAATTGTTTGTTCTTGACTTAAGCAAATATCATTTTTGTAAGGGTGCGAGATTACATTCTTTCCGCTTTCTTCAATGCTTCCTGTAATCATATTAACTGAAAGTTCATTTAAATTCTTTTTTCGAATAGTAACTAACTTTCTATCTGCTAATGCCTTTTTCCCTCTTGGTGTCATAATTAACTTATTTTCTGAAGTAATTATATATTTTTGTTCAATCATATCGACTATGGTTTCTTTTAAAAGTTTAAACTCCACACCCATGATTGAAGAAATTTCATATACATCAGATACTTCAATATCAATTAGCTTTAATATTGTTTCAAAAAACAAATTAATTTCAGTTACTTCTTTCGTCAAACAGGTAATACCAATTTCGCAAAAAGGAATATAGATATCCTGTCTTTTAATCAAATGAAAATTTTTTAATTGCCGGGGAAGATTTCCCGCTACGGCTGATACTACTTGCTTCATCTCTTTTCTCCTACTCCTCTATAATGCGACATCCTTCTGATTCTTTAATATATTCAATGATTTCGGGAAACTTATTTCCCCTAATTCTATAATTGTCAAGGAAATTCATATCCCCAACAATAATCAACAAACATCTTGCTCTAGAAAATGCAACGTTAATTCTAGCTTCAGATTTCAAAAATCCAATACCATATTTATTCGCACTACTTCGAACAGTTGAATAAAGAATAATATCTTTCTGGCTTCCTTGAAATGCATCCACAGTATCCACATCAATTTCAAGGTTCTTATAAGAATGCTGTTTCACCATCGTCTGCAAAATGTATTTTTGCGGTCCATACCCTGTGATCACTGCCACTTTAGTTTTTTGGGTAAGTTTAGAATCTAATTCCAACAATTTCTTTTCAATGATATTCCGTTCAAGATAATTTTGATATGATTTTTTCCCATTATTATCAAATTCTTTTTCATATCGTTCTTTACTGGAATACTTGGATGTACTAATCCATTCAATTGCAGTATCCTCATACCCCTCTATACACAATTCTCTATCTTGTGCTTCTACACCATTCTGAATTTCGTCATTGTAAAATACATGGCTAATTAATGTACCAATGGTTGGATGCATCCTATATTGAATCGTAAGACGATGTTTATTATCATCCGGAAACATATTATACATTTTTTCAAAAATTCCTTGTGCCAAACTCTCTTCATCAAGTTTTTCTCTATTATTTCTTATTATTTCGGTATCCAAAACTGGCGGTAATTGCTGATGATCACCCACTAATATGATTTTATGTGCTTTGTTTAATGAAACAGCCAATTCTGGGAAAGTTGCCTTAGCAGCTTCATCTACAATCACATAGTCAAAATCTACATCTCTTATTATTCTGTTTGACACAAAACCTGTACATGTTCCAGCAATAATTACTGTACTTTTAATAATATATAGTTCGACTTCATCGCATTTTTTTAATTGCTCCGTCCACTCCCTTTGAATCTCTAATATTTTTCTTGTTCTTTCTGATTTGATTCCTTTTGTTTTCTCTCTAAAATCATCAATAAATTTCTGGTCTTCCTTTGAAAATTGTGTATTTTCAATTTTAGAGTCTTCTAATTTTAAGAAATACTGTTCAAATTCCTCTTTCTCTATTCCTATCTCTTCAAGTGCATTCTTAGCATATTCGTTGCATTCTTGTCTAACAGTTTGATACCACTTTTCCTTTACATCATTGATAGAATATTCTTCTTTTATTTCCTCATTTAGTTTATCATCCCTTCCTATACGCAGCAGATCTGGTCTTTCAGCACTTTCTCTAATTAAATCTTCTAACATTTTATCTACTGCTGGATGTGATTGTGATACTAATAAAACTTTCTTAGGCTCGACATCCGGATTATTCTTGTTCGATTTCAGTATTTGTATAATTATTTCAATAATAACATTTGTTTTACCTGTTCCAGGAGGTCCTTGAATAATTGCTATCGAATCGGCATCTAACACTTTTTTAATCGCAGTCCTTTGAGGCAAGTCCAATTCTTCGTTAAAGAAATGTATAGGTTTTGAGATAACACTAACTGAAGGAGCTTCTACCCCTGAAATAATTCTTTTCAAATTAAAAGAACACTGATAATCTTCCTTTTCCAAAACATTTAGTGCATCCAACTGTCTTTCAACATTAATCTTATCTTTTCTATAATCTAAACATATAAAACCACTTGCGGGCAAGCCTGCCGTTCCCTGCTTATTTATTTCTAAAACAACATGACCTTTTTCATAAAGATCATTTTCATAAGTACCTATTGGTAAGGTCTTTATTCGATCCTTTTTTCGTCCCACTTTCTTCTCATAAATAAACATTTGTTCCTTATTTAATCGCTCTTCATCTATAAACGTTCCTCTTTTTAGCTTAAATCTCAAAAGATTATCTTTCACTTCATAAGAATCATAAGGCAATCTCACAACGTTTTTCTCGATATCTTCCCTTATTAACTCTAGTAAATCTCGCCATACTCCGTATTTTTCTTTATACTCACAATCGACATTATTATTGGATATATAATTTTCGTAATAGTCAATAATAATGTTTTTGATTTCAAAGCTATTATTTTTTTGTTCCCAATGTGCAAACTTTTTATCTACAAATCTTATTTTTCCCTCAAGTTTAGCATACCTTTTTCTTAATCTATCTCGCTCAATAGGTGATACTTTTCTAAATTTTATTACATCAAATACACATTGCTCATCGTCAAACACGCATTCTGCCAGAAAATTAAACCCTACAAAAATGTAAACCATAGTTTCTACTTCCTCGTCTGATTCTTCTTTCATACAAAACGCATATAAATCTAAAAAGTTTTCTGGAATACATGTTTCAGATACCATTTTAATATCTGCTGACTGCGGTAGTAGTTTAAGATTTCTCAATTCTTTTATTCGTTCATATGCTGCAGTCATAATTATAGTTTTATCCAAATCTAAAAATCGTGCAAATAACCTTGTAAAATCAGCTCTCAATTCAAAAATATCTTCATATCTGTCATCAGGATTTTCTGCCACCAATTTCTTCAAAATTGGCTTTAACGAAACATCCATTCCTCGTGTTCTATCCAATACATCCTGAAACTGTACTGCCAAAGGTGGCTGCTTTCCTGTAAATAAATAATAAATCACTGCGCCAAGTGAATACAAATCACTTTTTTCAGTCGCATTTTCACTATGCTGGTGAACCTCGGGTGCAGAATAAGCGTTTGTTCCTAATTTGTATACGGTTGCAGAATTAATCATATCATTGATTTTACATATTCCAAAGTCAATCAATTTTACATTCTTATCTTCGGTAAGCATAATATTATTAGGATTGATATCTCTATGAATAATGCCATTAGAATGTGAAATTTCAATGGCGTCCAATAATTGTTTTATAATTGAAAATCTTTCTTTCGCACTAAAATTTTCAATGAGCGTTTTTCCTAACTCAATACCATTTATATACTCTAAATAAATCACACCAACTTTTTCTCTTGTTGTTGATGTACGTAAATAATCTTCCCCTAAAATGTTCACAATGTTTGAACATTTATTTAATTTATGTAAGGCTCTCATTTCTCTTGTAAATATAGCCTGATATAAAGGTTGTTCAATGCCGAAAATAATTTTTCGGACAATTAAATCTCCATTGTCCTTATTTTTTAATACATCCACCACAGAATTTGTATCTCCGCGTTCCTTTAGTCTTTTGTATCCTTCCCAATCTTTAAATGTACTCATCCCATATGCTCCTTAAAATGAAATAGTAATTATATTCATTATACCACTTTCATTTTTAAAAACATACAGAAATCACAAACATTATTTTATCCCCACAACCACCAGCAGGCACGTTCTTCACGCCCCTGCCAGTCGCTGATTATTTTCTTCTTCATTAGAAATTCTTAATCAGATTCAAGTCTCTTTTATTCAATGCCTTCCGCATTGCTTCACTTTCTTTTCGTAATGTTTCATTCTCTCTTTTCAGTTTCGCTACCTGTTGCTCCAGCTGCAGGATACGGTTGTCCATTGCCATATCTAAAATCTTTCTTCTCTTATCTACCATGCCAGCCTGTAGCTGCAAGGCACGATCTACTGCCTTTCGCACTTCCGGGTTCTTATAGAAAAATCCTCTGGACAGTCCGGTCTTTTGCATCAGTTTGGGAACGGTCACTTTATCCTCTTCTTCGATCATTTCCTGGATTGCCAGTTTTGCCCGCTGGATTTTCTCCACGCTCTGCTTATGGTTTACTTCCAGCATCTTGTCATATTTTCTCATATTCTTTCCCCCATCCGGCCAGATTCGCCCGGATCATCCGGCTCATCTCTGCTCTGATTTCTCTTGTTTCATCTGCGATGATCTGGAGGCTCATCTTCCGGTAAAATTTCACATTCTTTACGGATGTATGCCCCAGTAGTTTTGCGATGGTCCAGTCATCCAGATGCAGTTCTGTTAAGCGGATACCATATACATGGCGGAACATATGCGTTCCAAATCCAAACAATTCTCCATGATCGTCCCGCAAATCTTTTTTCTGGATCAGATCCATCATCTTGTTTTGAACGGTATTGTATTGCATCGGTCTCTTGCTATTTTTCTCATCCACAAAAATGTAAACCGTATCTCCATACATTTTTCTAGTATATTGGATTGCTTTTTCAATCAGCAGTTCCAGTTCTGCACTGATAGGCTTCACAAATGTAGTTGTTTTCATCTGCCGGATCTGGATCATAGGATGTCCGTCCTGCCGATACAGGCAGTCTGTCTGCAGGGTAAGGGTATCAGATATCCTTGTTCCTAACATCTGGTGGATGACCATAAGCCGCTCCATCTGTTCATCCAGTTTCGCAAGCGCTGCATTAAAACGAATAAGCTCACTGTCTGAATAAGATTTTATTTTCGGCTGCACCTGTCTGGGCAAGTCGCTGGCCAGGAATAAAATTTCTAAATGTGGATACCCATATAATTTTCCAATGGTTTCCAACAGTCCCCGGAGTCTTGTCAAATCCATTCGGTAATTATTCACGCCCTCCGCTTCCGTTGCAAGGTACGTCAGATATTCTTCCAGCAACTCCCGATTCAGTTCTTCTGCCGAATGGATATCGGGATATGTTTCTTTCAGATATTTGGATAGTCTCCGGATGGCGGTCAGTTCTTTGATAATTGTTGCAATCGCTTCATGATGTAAATGTTCATAAACTGCCTTTTTTGTTTCTTCCCGTAAGTCATCCTGGATAATCGCTGTAAAATTCAAAGTCTGCACATTTTTAATCGGATTCTTTTTATAGGCAATGTCCAGATTCTCTAATGTCCAGATATCTTTCTCAATCTCATCCCGTTCCTCTTTGGCTTCTGTAAATCGATATGCCTTCCGCACATAAGTAATGAGTCTCGATGGCACTGTCTTTTCTTTCCCATATACGCTAGTTCCCTGCATGGTCAGTTTCTGCCCATGTTCCAGAAGCCAGCTTCGGATTTTTAGCAGCCATTGTTCCCACTCCAGTTCCTGCAGGCTCTCTACCCGGATGTGCTTATCCTTTACCATTCTACAAAATCTCTGATAGATCACTCGTTCCTGTATCATCGTTGCCAATGCACATTGTCGGCTTCGGTCCTCAATAAAGGAACGGAATTCTTTTTGAAGCCCCTTTGTTGGAAGCAGTCCGAAATCAAAGCAATGGGATTCCTTTACATTCTTTTTCTGTTTCTCCTCTGCTCTCGCATAGCAGTCCAAATCGATTAGATATAATTTTTTATCCATGGAACTCTCCTTTCATCAGTTCCGCCGCAAAGCTGTGGGTTTCTTCCTGAAAATATGCTTCACTGGCTTTTTCCAGTTTCTTCGGCATATAGTCCACGTACTGTCTGGTCATTTCTTCGTATTCATGCCCCAGGTAATCCCGTACCGCCTGGAGGGAAATACCGTTATCATAATAAAGCGTAGCCAGGTTATGTCGGTAATCATGGGATCTGAAAATGTACTCCCCGTCTGCAATCTTATTTTTCTCACAGTATTTCAACATTTGATACCGTAATGTAGCATACTGGAATGCTCCACCTTTTTTGCTTTTAAACAGATATTCTTCTGGTCCAATCTGATATTTCTTTTTGTACACCTGTACCAGCTTGTACAATGCTTCCGGAATGGGAACCCGCTTATACGTTTTCATTTTCACCTGATATACTTTTAGCCAGTAATCTCCATTCTTTTCTTCATAATCACCACCTGTCAGGGTACACACTTCGCTTCCCCGAATTCCCGTACACCATAAGTGCAGGAACATCAACCGCAGATGTTCCGGAAACTCTGCCAGCTTAGATAAAATTTCCACATATACTCTTTCTGGTACGCTGCGGTCATTGTGGCCATGCACTTCTTTCTGCAAATAATACTCATGCCGGAAGGGAATCTTCTTCAGATATCCTTTTACTACAAGGAAGTTGTAAAACTGCAAAATCATAGTGATTCTTCCATTCGCTGTCTTTTCACGGGTATCCTGTCTCTGAATGGATTCCAGATATCTCTGAATCTTCTCTGCTTCCACTTCATAGATTGGCTTTTCTTCTCCATTGAAATGTACCAGGAATGTACGAAGTTCCAGCAGCTTGATTCGGATGGTACTGATAGATAAATCTGTGATTCCAAACAGGTACCGCAGATATTTTTGCAAAATCTTTTGATTTTCTAGGTTGTTCACCTCTTTAAAGGATACCCATTCCACGGGCTTGCTTGGATTCATTCGTTCTCTGGAAAAATGGAAACGTTCCAAAAACCACACATTCGCATTCCAATGAATTTCCGGTGCCTGTAAAAATAGGATTTTTCTGCTCATCCGCAGGATACCAAACACAGCACTTTTCTTTTCCCCTCTAAAATGTTCTGAGAGTTCCTGCTCAAATTGCTGTTCTTTGGCCAGTGTCATGGTCTCAATATCACCCACTTGATGTTTCATACAAAATTGATAGAGCCTTTGCAGTGCCAGCAGTTTCTCTTTTCTGTAACGACCTTTGTAGGTATGGATCACCTCTTTTAATACTGTAAAAATCTGCATCTTCAAGTTTCTTGGACACTCCAGTGTAAAATCCCATAGCAGTTCCTTTCCATCTTTGCTGGTCAGAAAAGATTCTGCTATCTCAATCTCCGGATAATAGGTGAGGCACATCCATTGATCACGATACTCGGTAGTATAGTTTCTTCGCCCTGCCAGTGTCTCCATCTCTTTTTTCATCTGATGAAGGAAGATTCTGTCAAATCCCCGCAGACAGGTAATCGGTGCATGAACGGTTTCGTACCTTTCCAAATATTCTTCGTATCGGATTCTTAAGGCTACGTCCATTTCCGAAATGTCGGTAATCCCCTCTTCTATCAGGAATTTCTTTACCCTGTTTCGTATTTTCCCATTTACCTCTGTGCAGGCATCCACCTGTTCACAGATTTTTTGTTCCAGTGCTTCCCGCTCTTCCTGCTGTTCATAAATATGTAATTGATAAGCGGGCATGTTCTTCACCTCCTACAGGAGTTTCTCCACATCATAAAGGGCAGAATGTTTTGCATAATATTGGTCGCTGGCTTCCATAAGCTGGTCATCTACAATGTTCAGATATTTGATGGTTGTGTCGATGTGCTTATGTCCATATGCCTCACTGATCATTTCCAGTGGCCATCCGGCATCCCGCCTCATATTTCCGAAGTATCTCCGTAACATATGGGGCGTCGTATGGATGCCTGTCTTTTTCTCCATCCGCTCCAGCATCCGGTAAACTGCATCCACCTGCAGTGCCTTTCCTTTCGTCTCTCCTTCGATGTTTACAAACAGCATCGGCTGGTGTTGCAGAAATTCCCGGTACTTGGACAGATAAAACAGTAAAAACTGGAAGGTGGCATCACTGACTTTGGATCTTCGGTACGCCGCATTCTTCGCCCTTGCCTTGTTCTCATTGTCATCCCGGAAGAATACCCGGATGGTATGTCTTTCATAATCAATATCTCTGGTATAATTTACACCTAAAATCTCGCCGATCCGGTATCCGGTCTCTGCCAGCAGCATAATCAGAAGCTGGTCCCTGCAGTTGGTACACTGCTTTAAAAGTTCCAAAATCTCCTGATGCTCTGCCGGACGGACATTTCGTTCTTCCTCTTTCAGATAGCCATTGAATGACCGGAACCGCAGCTTCCGTTTTACACCGATGGAATCATGGGTGGTAAAGCTGTCATAATATAACACTTTCAGCCTTTCCATATCTGCTTCCAGCTCTAAAAAACAGAAAAACCTGAACACGTCTTTTAAGTACGCATTGCAGGTTTTATTGCTTGGCAGTTTCCCTTTCTTTTCATGCAAATGGTTTCCGGCTTTCAGCCAGTGGAGAAATCCCACATAATGTTCATACTGTTCCTGGAATTCCAGTTCCGCCACCTGGGACAGTTCCATCTTTTTCTCATCCAGATATTCCAGATAGAACCGGATGGATTTTGCCCTGCGGCCAACGGTATTCGGGGAACGGTTTGCTCGGATCAAATGCGTCAGATACTTGGACGGGAACAGCACCATCTGCCAGCTCTGATGATCCCGGATTAAAAAATATTCCTGTTTTCCTTCCCAGATATGTTCCACTGCATATCGTGCCATTTTGCTCACCGTCCTTTCCTCTAACGCTATACACATTATACCCACTTCATGTTCAAATAGCTATTCATCAATACCAACAATCCCTCCAAAACCGCTCCAAAAACTGTACTAAATTTTTCCCTTAAAAGCGCCTGGAAAATAAGCACAAGCAACAAGGCTGGAAAGCAGATTTTTCCTATTATAAATAATACTCTACACCTTTCCGGCTGCGGATGAAATCCTGTACCTCTTTCAACTCTTCTGCTATCCGGCAGGGTGGAAGCGCACACATCACATCTTCGTGATACTTGCCGCCTTTTACCGCCCGTATATCTAAAATAGACACCACGCAGGTATCGGTTTCTGTCCGGATGGCTCTCCCAAATCCTTGTCGCAGTTTCTTCTGCATATCCGGCACAATAATAGACTGGATATAGGATTCCAAAGAGTCATACGTCTCCTTCTCTGCTTCGCTGATCGGATCTGGTACTGCAAAGGGCAGCTTCACAATAATCAGCGAAGATACCATATCTCCCGGAAAGTCTACCCCTTCCCAGCAGGAGCCGGCTGCAAACAGCACCCCATTCTCCATGGTCTTGAACCGCAAGATTTCTTCCTGGGAATATCTCCATACTTCCACCATGGGAAATGGCAGGCTGTCTCTTAAAATCTGGTACACACTTCCCATCAATGTATAAGAGGTAAACAGTACCAGCGTATGTCCGTAAGTGGAACAGATCAAGGAATGGATCTGGTCTGCCACCATTACTGCCTCTTCCCTGCTCCCTCTCCTGCAATGTTCCAGCGTCTTTGGCAGGTATAACAGACAGTTCCTCTCATAGGAAAAGGGGGACTCTGCCACATATTCCTGCACGCCTGCTCTTCCTTCCAGCCCGGTGATCTGCCGGGTGCGCAAAAAACCTGCGCCTGCCTTTAGCGTTCCGCTGGTTAAGATGGCGGATATCCCTTCTTCCCGATCCCATAACATCTTCCGAAGTAATTCTGGGATTTCCCGGCTGGCTGCACACAAAACAGGAAGCTGCTCTGTATCGAATCGCAGATAGCGGACATATTTCTCATCGCTGCTGCAAAAACACTCCAGCACTTCTTTTGCATCCTCCAGCCGATTCCGTATCCACTTTGGAACACTTCGCTCCAGCTTTTCTAAAAGAAATTCCAACATTTCTATTCCTTCCCACAGAGAAATCACACTATTTGTTGTATGACGGAATGTTTCCCGGATTCCTTTTCCACTCTTCTGTTCTGCACCAACAACATGCAATGCATCATACAGGACGGTCCGCAGGATTCTTGCCTCTTCCGTCTGATGTTCCCGTTCCAGATAATACGCTACCTCCCGGATATCATCCATGCATAGATTTTTCCCAAACATCTGCTTTGCCGCTTCCGGTAACTTATGGGCTTCGTCTACAATCACGGTCCGGTAATCCGCCAGTAAAGGCTTGTATCCTTCTGCTCTGTGATACGCATCTGCCAGTAAGTAGTTGTGATTGCAGATTTGAATAAATATATCCTGCTTCCTGGATTCTTCCAGATACCTCTGATAGCGGCACATCTGCCTGCCCGGACATTCTCTTGGGCAGAACTTCGGCACACAGACCAGCCTTCTGTCAAACCCGCTCAGATTTTTTACGCTATCCATGTCATACTGTTTTCGTAGAGACAGCAACGCTTCTTTTTGGGCAGCATTCTTCTGTTTATGGCGAATCGCTTCGATTCGTTGTTCCAGCCTGTTGTCGCAGACAAAGTGTTCCTTCCCTTTCCGCACCACTGCCCGAAGAGGTGACTGAATGATCCCCTGCTCCAACAGCACTCTGGATAAAAATGGAATATATTCTGTTAATATGGCTTTCTGCAATGCAATGCTGGAGGTGGACACCACTACCGGACGCTGCTCCAACGGATTTCCTCTCCCAGTCAGCATGGAATACTTCCGCAATAATACGCAGGCTACCAGATAGGCATAGGTTTTTCCAATCCCTACCCCTGCATCACACAAGGCAATCTGTTCTCCCAGCAGAGCATCCAACATTTCATGGCAGAGACGGATCTGCTCTTCCCGGACTGCCAGTCCCTGTTCCGGAAATAGCACCCGGAAGATCTTCTCTACTTCCTGATGCGCTCTTTTTTGATATTCAACTTTATAAAACATAGTACTTCTTTCCGCATGGCGTTAATACCACAAGAATACGGCTGTGGCACTTTCCCACAGCCGCATGTATCTGATATCAACGACACACTCTTTTTTGATTTCTTATCGTTTTTTCTTTGGCACCGTATTTGTCCTCGACTCCCCGGCTGCCACACCACCTTTATGGTAGGGAACATTACAGGCGGATGCTTCGCTTCGCACCACTCGCAGATTTCCTGAAAGTCTTGCTGATTACAACTTAGAGTCCATCCTCTTCCTTATGGGAAGAAATTCGTATCATTATCCCCCTCCGATGATCCTGGCGAAAGACCTGCGAAAGTCCATTCACAGCTATAGGGTGTCGCTCAGAATGAGAACAGGCACTGACAGTTTTCTCACGAAATGATCCGCCATCGTCTTTGGACAGACCTTTCCATAACAATCCTGCAGTGCTTGTTCCCATCCGTCCTGGCGCTTATGCTGTCACGCTTCTATCTTTGGGAACGTACCTGTAATGCTGGTATGCGGTTATCAAGGAACAAAGGGCTATTACCCCTTTCATATATAGAGCCGATGAGATACCCCATTTTTCTTCACTTCTTCAAAACTTTTTTAATTTTTTTCTTCAATCGCTCAATTCGTGTATAAATGGTCTTTTCCGACAGCCCCATCTGGCCTGCAATCTCACGAACAGAAAATCCCCACATCTTCAGAAGTAAAATCTGCAGTGTTTTCTTATCCGACTCCAAAAGAACCTGTAACAGTTGCTCATTTTCCACACTGTCAAGTAACTGTTGAATATTAAGCACCACTGAAGATGGTTCTTCCAATTCCCTGGTGTATAATTCTTCTTGATTAGAAGAAAAATGTTCCCAGAATCTCCGCTCCGCATTAAAGTCCTGCCAGTCTAATTCACGAAGTCTTTGGATTACCTCTTCACTGACACCGGATTTTCGTAAAATCCGTTCCTCCTGCTCCTTCCACTGTTTCCATTTATATTCTTCTTTTGCTTTATGAAATGTCACCTTTCTTTTCCTCCGATCTGAATTTTTTTGAAATCAAATCGGAGTGGTGGTGATCTTGCCTTCTCACAGGCAGAAGACTGTATAAACCAGAGTTTGCTCCACAAAAAGAAAGATGCCGCAATCCTGTTTTGAATTGCGACACCACCAAACGCTGTATATGAAATTAGGTTTTTCCCTTTTGTAGCTCTTTCCGGCACATACACTACTCCTTTATGTCATGGAATGAATCCCATTCTTTACATAAAGAAGTAGTATACAAAATCAGTCTGTCAACAGACTGTCAGTTGTCTGTCAAATAACTGTCAGTTTTTAAAACTTACTCTTGAATTATAAATAATTATATGAAACTAACTCTTCCATAGGAATACGAGTAACAGAATGACGTTCTGGATCTGCTGGCGTTTCTTTTCCATAGCCAATGACCAATATGTTGATCGGTTCTAAATTGTCTGGTAACTGAAATTCTTGTTTGATTACATCCGGCCTAAAGAAACATACCCAAACTGTTCCCAGTCCCAATTCCGTTGCCTGTAACATCATGTGATCTGTCAAAATAGCAGCATCAATATCTGTTGTCTGTTTGTTATCAAAAGGTCTAGTCCACGCTTTTTCATGGTCTGCGCAAACAATAATTGCCAATGGAGCATGATATATGTTTCCTGCTTTTGCGATACAATCCAAACGTTTTTTATCCTGTACCACTAATAATTTAACAGGCTGTAAATTTGCCGCAGTTGGTGCAACATGGGCAGAAGCAAGTATCTTGTCCAGCTTTTCCTTTTCTACAGGTTTATCCTCATATGTTCTAACAGAATATCTTTTCTTTGCAGTATCTAATACATTCATGTTTCAATCTCCTTTTACTCTTGTGAATTAGGTCAACCTATACTATAATTATATCTGTAATAGTATATTAGACAAGAACGCACTATTTTGTAATATACTACCCAAAAAGAAAGTGAGAAAAATATTATGGAAATTACTCCTTGTAGTTTTAGTTGTCCCGTTGAGGCAACTATTCAACTCATCGGTGGAAAATACAAAGCTGTCATTTTATGGCACTTAATGGATAAAACATTGCGATACAATGAGCTTCATAAACTCATTCCAAAAGCAACCGATAAAATGTTAGCCCAACAGCTTCGTGAATTAGAAAAAGATGGCTTGATTAACCGTAAGGTTTATCCGGTTGTACCACCCAAAACAGAATATTCCTTAACCGCATTTGGAAAAACTTTAACCCCTATTCTTGATGAACTCTGTAAATGGGGTGAAAATTATTTGCTAAGAAAATAAATACTTCTTTAAAAAAAGCAAGCCCCTATTACACTTTAGGACTTGCTCTTTTATTCCTGATCTGTTTTTAAAGAATATCCAACCTCTTTTACACTGATGATTATATGTTCTGCATTTACATCTACTTTTTTCAATTTCCGTTTCAATCGATGTACCATACAGTAAATAATATTTGCAATATCCCCATGTGGGTACTCCTGCCATACCAGCTGATAGATCTGACTGTATGTATATACTCTTCCCGGTGTAGACGCTAACAGATATAGGAAATCAAACTCCCTTTTTACAACGGGGATTCTTTTATGCTCCCATTCTACTGTTCTTTGAAGTGGAAGGATTTCCAGTTTCCCAACTATGACAGGAACTTCTTCTTTTCTTTCCGATTTCCACTCTGTATAGCGGCGGATCAATGCATATGCCTGCAGGCTGATTTCTTCTGTACACAGTTGCGTCAATACTACATCCGCTCCGGCCTGAATGATCTTATTTCGCATTTCAGAATGAGCCGGTAATAAAACAATCACAGGTGTTATCACCATCTTTCGGATGGTTTCTACAAGTTGGCATATGATTTCCGGTTCTTGCTTTACTGCAATTAAAATCAAATGATACGAGAACACTGTCAAATGAGAAAGGGCATCCTGAATATTTTTTGCCCGATAAATCTCTGTCTGCTGTTCCGGTAAAACCAAGCTTTCCCATAGCACTTCTCCTTCATCCGCAATTACTATAATTCTGTTTTTCTTCACACCCCCATCTCTCTGTTTCTCATATTACAATTCCTCCACATGATTTTCCGAATAATGATAAAAAATAGTTTCCAGTTCTTTACAACACCGGAAGAAATATTCACTACACGTTACATGAATGGTTGCCTCATCTGTCATAAGGCTCACTTTTTCAAAACATGGTCTGCCATCAACTTCCAGCTCCTGCAATTGATGCTCCATAATCCAATAAATATCTCCACTTCTAAATGGTCTATGAGAAATATAACGGTAAGAAAATCCTTTCTTTCCTGCATTCGAATTTAAGACCTGATGTGCATATTCCTCATACTCTCCAGGAATCGCTTCCCATAAGGGAATTACAGCTTCAGCAGTTTCACTTGCCCTTATCACTTTCAATATATCGCACATAACAAAAGGCGGCATGATGCACATATCTTTGATTTTACTGCGCGCAATGTGTCCTCTTCCATCATTCCCAGACCACTGAATCACTCTATCACAGATTTCATACCCTTCTGAGGATGAACTGAGCAGAATTACATTCATATAAGTTGACATTTCTACTATTAATCTTACGGCGCTTTGAACCTCGTTTTCTTCCATATCTTGAAACAAACTTTGAAATATATATTGTTTTGAGGTATCAGCAACAAGTTTTATCAAAAGCAGTAATTTTTTCTCTCCCAATGTTAATTCTTCTATTTGACAATTTTCTTTCATTTCCAAACCAGCAAGTTCCAACATCGCTTGAATTGAAAATGGATCATTTTTTAATGTGGGAAGATTAGAAAAATATTCCCTTACCTTTCTATCTCCCCCCCAAAAAAAAATCAGTAATTTTTGCAAAGTTTTCAATTTTACAGTCCAATACAGCGGATAAAAATGAACATTTCTCTGCTTCTTTTTCTGTATCGATCACAATACCAATAACTTCATACTTTCTTTTCATTATAAGAACACCTCTTTTCTATAGCTTAATTGTAAAACACAAATGTCACAGAAATGTCCTAAAACAAAAAATATATTATAATACTTACAATTCAAATCATTTCAATCGAATCCACAATGTTGATCTTTGAGATTCTACGCAACGGAATTGCTGTTGCCAGCAAGCAAGCTCCTACTGCCAGCAGAAAGAAAACCGGATATACTATTAAGCAGATTGTCTTTCTACTGCCTGATGGTCCCATGACAGTGATAAACTCCCCCTGATTAACCTACATATTGATTCCTTGTAAACCAGGGTAGGTATTTCCTTTTGTAACATAAGATTTTTTCAAATCTATAACTGCTAAAATTTTTTTGTTATAATCGCCCATCACATCACCAGCCCTTTTTTCTAACTGCTTTTTTCTTTTTAACAACAGTCAATGTGCTGGGTTCTTTCTTTTTATTTGCAAGAATAATCACAGAAATCAAGAAAGTCAAAACTATTGTGATGAAAGCAGGGAAAATATGATAAGTATAACCATATTCCGCACCACAAGTAGGGTCTACTAAAATCATGCTTGCTTTAATTGGATAATAATTTAACAGTGTTCCTTCAAAAGTTCCGAAATATCCATACACAAAAGCTAGTGCAACCCCACCCAAAAAATTATTTGCCGAACAACAAAATAGCAAAATAATCGGCAAGACTGAAATATAAATCCCTATATTCGCCCCAGTAACACGAATAAACAGATTAAACAGATTGCCAAAATGCGCTCCCGGAAATCCAGCAATAATGTTGATTACTAATGCTACCACACAACCTATAAGGCTAAAGATGATTGTCAACAACAATAGAACCAGTAGTTTTCCAGAAAGCAACTGTTTATATGGGATAGGAATTGTTGATATATTCTTCATCGTATCGTCTGTATATTCCCTTGTTATAA
>ERZ773104.1590-NODE-1590-length-29162-cov-6.754355_pt1 | contig 29162 bp, 27 predicted proteins | sample MGYA00511920_ERZ773104 | MGnify/ENA primary metagenome ERZ773104 (study PRJEB29015, sample SAMEA2737857) | human gut metagenome | biome: human gut; feature: human-associated habitat; material: faeces | place: China | collected 2012 ...
CGTCCTGCTGCTGCGGCGCATGCTGGGCAACATGCAGGCGGGCCGCGACGCAACGCGGAACAGGCCCCTGGACGCCCCCGGGGCAGACAACTGGCAGGCCTGGGCCACCCCCTACGGCGCCGGCACCTGGCAGGGCAGCCACGACGACACCGCCGGCTGGCAAAGCACGGGCATAGGACTGCTGGCAGGCATGGATCGACGCTTTGACAGCGGTCTTGCGCTCGGCTTCCATGCGGGGCTGGCCGCGCGCCGCACCTCGGTGAAGGGAGCCCATGATGCCCTTGCCGAAACGCAGTCGGCGCTTGTGGGTATCCACGGCCTGCTGGCCCCGGAGGACTGGAACGGTTTCTACCTGACGGCGCAGGCCCGCCTGGGGCTGGAAGACGGCGAAATGGAGCGCACGGTTGCCTTTAACGGCTATATCCGCCGCAACGAAAGCCGCTGGACCGGCCTCACGGGCAGCGCCCTGCTGGGCGGCGGCAAGGACTGGGCCCTGTCCGCCGGAGACGGTCTGCTGTATGTCGGCCCCGTGGGCTGGATGGAATACGCCTTTCTGCGCCGTCCCGGCATCTCGGAAAGCGACGGTCAGGCCAGCCGCCTGCATCTCGATGGCAGGATGTATGAATCTCTGCAGCTCGCGCTTGGCGCGCATGCGGGCTGGAACACCGAGCTGGAAAACGGCTCCGGGCTGGGGCTGGATATCCTGGCGGCCTGGCGGCACGAGCTGCTGGACGGGACTTTCCATACCGCGGCGGCCTTCCGGGGCTACGGCGACCGGGGCTTCCGCTCTTCCACGGATCTGACGGGGCGCGACGCCCTGCTGGTACAGGGCAGCCTGCGCCTGACCCATACCAGCGGCTTCTTTGCTCAGGTCGATGCCGGCGGGGAATTCTTCCGCACCAGCGCCGCCTCCGCCAACACCGGCCTGAGCTTCGGCTGGGAATTCTAGATGCAGGACTCATTTGTGGCATTAAGCCGCCGCATTGAACACTCTACTGGACAAACTTGCGAGTTACCATGAACCGAAAAACATTCCTTAAAGGCTTGGCCGCGACCGCAATGGTCAGCGGATGCGCCGCCGGCGGGACTTGGACGTTCCTCCAGCAGGAAAAGTTCGGTGCCCTTCCCGAAGGCGAGGCTATGAAACGTATCCTGGCTTCGCCGCACTATGCCGACGGCACGTTCCACAACTTGATACCTAGAGCGATTCTGAGCGATAACAGCAGCTTCATCTCCGCGCTCATCCGTTCCCTCGTCACCAAGAAGATAGATCCGGCACCTCCGGTTCCGGTCCCAGCGCAACGTATCAACCTCCGCGCGCTGGATCGCACACGGGACATTGTCCTGTGGCTCGGCCACTCCTCGTTCTTCATCCAGCTCGGAGGATACCGCATTCTCATCGATCCGGTATTCAGCCCCAATGCCGCGCCGGTGTCCTTCAGCACAAAGGCCTTCGACGGGGCCACACCGTATTCGGTGCACGACATGCCGGGTATCGACTGTTTGCTTATTTCGCACGACCACTGGGACCACCTAGACTACCAGACAGTCATCGGGCTCAAGATGAAGGTCAAGGATATTGTCTGCGGGCTCGGTACGGGGGCACATTTCCGGCGCTGGGGGTTCCCTAGCAGCAGCATCCATGAAGCGGACTGGGGTGATACCGTGCCCTTGTGCCCAGAACTGCGCATCCATGTGACGACAGCGAGCCACTATTCCGGACGCTCCCTGACTAGGAACAAGACGCTGTGGACAGGTTTCCTGTTGGAGTCTCCCACCAGGAAAATCTTTTTCAGCGGTGACAGTGGGTATGGACCGCATTTTGCCGAGATTGGAAAACGCTTTGGCAGTGTCGATCTGGCGCTTCTGGACTGCGGCCAGTACAACGAACGATGGCGCTACATCCACATGACGCCGGAAGAAGCGTCACAGGCTGCACAAGATCTTGGAGCCCGACACCTGATTCCTGCACATATCGGCAAGTTCTCGCTGGCGTACCATCCGTGGGACGAGCCGTTCAAGCGTATCGTTGCCGCCAGTAAGGGGAAGGCGTATCGTCTGGTCACGCCTGTCATAGGGGGGGCAGTGTATCTCGCGGATGTCATCCCTGAGCATACCCATTGGTGGGAACAGTTCGCCACAGGCGTAAGCTAGCAAAATGGAGGCCTTATGGCTCTTGGCGCAGACATCGGTTACATACGGGTCAGCTCCTCAGATCAGAACACATCCCGCCAGCTTTCCGATATACATCTTGATAAGGTATTCGAAGATCATCTTAGCGGCAACTGCCGCAACAGACCCGGCCTGGATGCCTGCCTTGAATACTTGCGTGAGGGAGACACACTTCACGTCCACAGCATCGACCGCCTGGCCAGGAACCTTCTCCATTTGCAGCAGCTCGTCGATTCCCTCACGACCAGGGGCGTGACCATCGTGTTCCATAAGGAGAACATGCGTTTCTCACCTGGAGGGCAGGGCAATGCTGATCCCATGAGCCGTCTGATGATGCAGATGCTCGGTGCTTTTGCCGAATTCGAGCGATCACTTATACGAGAGCGACAGCGTGAAGGCATAGCTGCAGCCAAATCATCAGGGAAACTACTTGGAAGACCAAAGCGGGTTTCGGACGAAGTGATAGAACAGGTACGGCGCGATGTGGAAATAGGCATCCCCCTGGCGAGGATAGCTAAAAAAATCGGAGTGCCGAGAACGACCCTGCATAGCAGGCTGCATGCTGTGAAACGTGATGGGCAATGAAAACACAAAGCCCCGTGAGAGTGCGAACTCACGGGGCTTTGCGACGGGAGAACCGGCATCCGGCTTTGTCAACTGGCCGGTCAACTAATCGACAGAGTGAAGCATTGGGGAGAATCCCTATCGAAACAAGCCGGACACCGAATTTGCGATACTTACTTACAAGACAGGATCGTAAGGGAAATAAGCTGATGGAGACACCACTCCATGTATCGCTAAATACATATTAGCTACGGTTTACCGCCTTGTCAAGCTTGCTGCCCGATAAACGGCAGCTTTTCACATACGAAGCCGCAGGCCCCAGGATGTCCTCCACCGCCGTATTCTTTGGCGATGGTGGAGAAGTCCAGCGTCTTTTTTCTCTCTTCCGGTAAGGACTCATGACTGTACATGGAAACTTTCCATGGCTTTTCCCCACCAGTGTAGGAAAAAAGCAGTACGCCGTCGTGGACAGCCGGATCGAAGACGCTGTCCGCGACCTGTGAATTCCCCGTACTGTTCGCAGCAAGCCACGTATGACCATGCCAGTCTACAGTGAAGGACAGTATCCTCATGGCGGCCTCATTGAGTTTTTCCTGATATGCCTTGTACGTCCTGCCTTCCTGGAGAAGCTCTTCCGTTCTGAGTGTGGATTTTTCGATGGGAGGATAGATGACATCCTTCCAGAACTCGCTGGACGGGTTTTCAACGTCATACACTTTGCATGCGAGCTGCAAGGCCTCAGCGTCCGGCCTGATATCAGGGTCCATGTCCCAAACATCGTATCTGTCAGCATAAAATACAAAAGATGGGAGCAGATATTCTTCCGGAAACAGCATCTTGTGCAGAAGGCGGCATCCTGACTGGTTCCTGCAAAGCAGGGCCGTGTCATATGACGTGTCGAGCATGGGGCCCCCACCTGCGAGGACCTGCTCTCCCCGTTCGAAGGCTTTCAGCTCTTCATCGCTAATATATCCTGCATTGTTCCAGTCACGTACTGCCGAGATATGATGGTCGCACCAGAGGAATCCGCAAGGAGCCTCGAGGTTGGTCCGTGCATCATTCAGTTCCTGATATTCCGCCGGCGTCAGTGAATAGTCAGCCACAATAAAGTATATTGGCTTGAATGTTTCGATGATCTCACGACACCTGACAGGCGCATCATGGTTCATGGGAAAGAAAAACGGTTGCAAACTGTGTTCATCAGCCCACCGTTTCACAAGTGCTGCAGATGTCCACCCATCAAGGTCTGTTCCGTGGTGGATGCAGACGACGTAGTTATTGCTCTGTCTTTGCTCTGTATCTGACATGTGTGTGCCTGGCATAGATATTTCTCCTTGACAAACCAGATTGTCTCTTCCCAGGACAAAATTTAGGGACAAACGGTATTTTACCGTCTGCCCCTGTTTGTGCGGCGCTACATGGTGCGCCACCTAATGCGCTATAACGCTTGCCTTTGTTTAGTGCGCGATAACGCTTGTTTTCATGACATCACCGCTTATCCAGTGAAAAGCGATCAATTTTTCTGTGTTTACCCCTATGCTCTTGCTGTGTTTGTCCAACATATCATAAATAGACATGTATATTTTTCTTAAGTGTAGTTTGTTTGTTCTGTACATTCCTGTCACCTGATTGAGTACAAGCTGGCTGTCCATGCATATATGGATAGTGTTTCCCTGTACGAGAAGACCGCTGGCAATGAGCCAGGAGATGGCCGTTCGCAAGGACGTCGCTTCCGCGAAGTTGTTCGTGGCATGGTCCCGGTCAGGTACGACAACAGTAAACTCCCTGTCATGATACAGGGGAGTTCTCATTGCTAGTCGCGCATGCAGTTTGTCCCCAATTTTGTCATCATGACCGAGTTTGTATACGGCAAAACTCCCTCCTGCTTCGGCGTCACGCTTACCGTTTCCTTTACAGAAACCGTCGATGTATACGAGATAGTCCATAAGCAGCCTCCCTAAGCTTCAGCCCGCACTGGCTGTTCTTCAATACATTGCTCTCCAGAAAAGTGTTCCTCAGAGGTGTGTTCTTCAGGCATATGTTCTGAAGACGTATGTTCCACATGACTATGTTCTGCCTGACTATGTTCCTCATCTGTATATCTGATAACAGGTTGCTGGAAGTGGCGGCACAGGAACTCTTCATTGCTGGATACGTCCCTGAGCTTAAGGCGCCTGCCGGTGGCCAGGACTTCGTAGTCTTCCCCGGGCACGCCAAGATTGATCCTGTCACCGACGACAAGATCTTGTGACGCGACCCTCATCGGCACGGCTACCAGGTCGGCAGGTACGTCGTCCGCTTCACTGTCCGTATTGTCAGCGTCATTTCTTGTAATCGCGTCATTTTTTGTAATCGCGGCAAGCAATTCCTGGATGGTCTCCTCGGCTTCCTGGACATTACGCTTCTCCTCGTGGAGTTTTTTCTCAAGGAACATTTCCCTCTTTGTGGGCGTGATGGACTCCCAGTCCCTGGAGCTGTAGGACATTTTCCATGTGAACTTCGTCCTTTCCACATCCTTGAGAGGGTTGGACATAAGAAAACCGTAGAACAGCTTGTCCGCGTCTTCCCTGAGCTCTGTCCTGCCTTCACTGAACCACCAATGGAGCAGAGCACCCGTAAACGATGCAACGCTCGCACCCGTGTAAGAGATCGCCCGTTCCGTGCAGGCTTCCTGTACGGCCTCTTCCGCTGTAAAGCAGGCGTTGCTCTTGTATTTCCTGAAGAAAGAATTGATCTGCGAACGGGTGTTTTCATGGGAGATCATGGCTCTTGCCGGAACTATGTAAGCGTTCCAGTCTCCAAGCGCCATGCGGTAATCTATAAAGAGCTCAGGAAGTTTCTTCATTATCTGTGGTGTCGGGTTGGAATATCCCGACAGGGTTTCCCACAGTGACTGGATAAATCCGTTCCTGAAGTCCGCACTGTCCGTGCAGCCGATTATGACGCTTGGGACGTAACCGAGGTCATTCTCTATATCTTCCAGCGTCATGACACGCTTGTTTCTGGCAACGATCCCTATACCGCGGTATCGCAGTGCGGCTCTTCTGACCGCTTCAACTTTAGGCAGGCCGATGTCGAAGACGCTGTGGGCTTGCGGCCCCACATTTTCGATACCGACAACATCGTCATCATAGATGATGATTTGTTTAAACCCCATGGACATCAGGATACGCCACTGCCAATTTCCGAGTCCGCCTGCTCCAATGATACAACAGATGGCCTGTCTGACAGCACGGAGATTCAAGGCTGTCGAGAAACGGATATCAGCATCATTTTCCTGGAATTCAGGATCATTATTAAGCCGAAGAGCTTCTTTTCTGAGAGCAGCATAATAGGCCTCTTCAATATCTTTGAATTCAGCGTTTTTGAGTTCGGTATTTTCTTCAGGGGCGTTCTTCTCAGGTTCAGATTTATTGGTTTTTTCAGAGACTTCTCCAGAGGCTTCTCCAGCAGATTCCACTAGTCCTTCAAGAAAAGCGAGAAGATCCTGTTCTTCGCTGTTCTGATCCCCAATCGTCATTTTTTCTGTTTCGTGCATACCAATACCTCTATGTATCTTTGCGAAAAGCCGGCGCGCATGGAAAATATGCGCGCCGGCTTTCGGTTATTCTGCAACGGTTGTGCTTCCAATTTTGCCTTCAATCAGGAGGGCATCTTCAAGGAACTGCAAGTCAGTCAAAAGCGCTGATTCAAGCTCCTTAGGATACGAAGGACCTACAGCATCCATGATGTCGTCAGCACCGGTGACCAATTCGGCTACCTGGAACGACGGCATTGTCGGACCGGATGCATCCACGATGTCCTCATAGGTATCCGCCAACTTGGGGAACACGCTTTGATCACAGAACATGCCTGCGACATTTTGCATGTACGACGCCAGACTTTCTCCAAATTTTTTGGCAAGATCAGGAGTGCTGACAAGTTCCTCGTATTCGTCATCGCCATTGAGCAGATGCATCGCATAATCAAACAGGAACAGTGCCTGTTTGCTATCGTAGGCTGTGAGTTTTCCGCCCCCGACTTTTTCGAGGAAGGACTTTCTCGCTGTGACGAGCCAGCTGCGCAAGATCGTGTCTTCCTCTGTGCCGCTCTTTCCATCTTTGGTCACCGGTATTGATTCACCATTGTATTCACCATTGTATTCAGCATGGTATTTAGCATGGTATTTAGCATCGTGTTCGATACCACTCCTGATATCCATGACGTCTTTTATGAAGTTGCCAAGCTCCGCAAGTTGTGAAGTGCCATGAGGTATGTTTTTTGCCAAGTTTGTTGTTCTATTCGTTGTTCCATAATCAGTACAGAAACCATTTCCATAGCTATCTCCCCAATCAGTTCCGCAATTTTGTGCTATCCAGGATTTGAAACCAGCCTCGGCACCGGTATTTTTGGAAAATTCCCTGCGGGGTCCAATTCCATATTTATCTTTATTGATCAGCGACCAGGTGCCCTGGGCAGCCTTTATGTCACTTACCAGGGCATCCTCTACGATTCCGTCCAGTTCAGCCTTGCGTTTTCTGGTAAGCCATTCGATGTGCTCCGGCCTGCTATATGATATGGCGACAGCCGCATCCACCCGTGCAAGCACGGGCATATACATCACAAGACTACATTTGATGCTTCCCGCCGTATTGACGACTACATAGAAGCGGTAGTCATCCATATGGCCAAGATCATCCCTGGAGAACTGCTGTTCGTCATCGATGCCTGACCAGAAGGTATCGAATCGCGCATGGCTGTGCAGATGGCACAGGTGTCTGTGAAGGCCGTTTTCCTTGTAATAAGGTATATCCTTCAGGGCATTGAAGTACTTGCGGCAGTCGTCGGCATCCAGGGACACCCCGCCTGAGCTTGCCTCCTGACCAGGCATGAAGAAGTCGAAGGCCAGGAAGATGGGCTTCTTTTCATGGAGACGTTTCAGGGTAAGGAACATGGCCAGTTCGCTGTTGGGATTCTGCTCCACCATGTACCGTATCTCCCTGTACAGCGCCGCCGTGATACATAAAAGCGGGATCTTTCCGTCCTTTATGATCTCGTCGATGTTTTTGGCAGTGATACCTTTCTGTCCAGGAAGCAACTGATACATGGTGTCGGAAGAAACCATTTCCGTATCCCAATCGCTGATGCGCAGGGGGCTTGGATCATGAAAGGGGAATTCTTTCTTTTCTTTGTGTGTCGTCACCGACTCTTCGAGACCATGAATTTCCGATGCTGGGATGACAAGTTCATGAGACGCCACGTTATTGTTTTGAGATGTGTTGATGGCAGTTGTGATTTCAGTAACGCAAGACATGGGCGTCCCTCCTTTATAGTTGGTTTTTCTGGTCGTATTCTTGGGCGAGTGGCCTTACTCTGACCAACATTGCCCTGAAGCCGAAAAAAGTTCAGGGCCACCCGTCAGTTTGCCGGGTGGCCCTGTAAAACTCGAACTGCGATGTTCGTTCAGTGTCGTTGTTATTACCAAACGGTATCGATCTCCTCCTTTCTGGCCATAAGCCAGCCTGTTTCCTTGCCAAGTGCGTCCTTAAGTCCATCAAGCGCACTCGCGTTTATCCTCCACGCAGAACCGTAGTTCAGCATCGCGACAGGAGATGCAAGTATACGCATCATTTCGCTCTTGCTTGAATATATATCAATACCGCTGTTATTACGAATATACCATGTTTTTGCGAATATGTCGTTTCGTATTACATCGATCAGGCACTGTCGCGACATAAGACCTTCTATGCCGTAACTTGTATACCAGCCATACAAAACAACTGACCACAAAAGAGAATATATGAAAGTATAGGCTGATACCTGTACTCTTCTACGAGAATCCTCAAAAAATTTGCTTGTACTTGCCAAGAGTGCGAAGAATGAGCGTGCAAATGCATCATGCTCAGAATCCATGTAGCATTCCGCAGATGTGAAGAGCTTCCTCATAGTGGCATCTATTGTCTCTTCAGTCTGCAGGATACGAAGAAGATCCGTTGATTTTTGAAAGCATGCACGTGTATTCAACCATTGGGCTTCGTCCGGAAATTCCAGAGTGCCGCAAGGAGAACTTCCATACATATCGGACAGGTTAGCTTCCATAAACCAGAGAGCGATCTTGCGTATGACCATGACAAGGTCAGAAGCATTGATACCGGAACGGCACACATTCTCCCACATGGATATGAACTGGTTGTTTCCTTGGCAGACAGCGGCGAATTTACCGTAAGTATCCAGGTATGCATGTGGATGGCAGATACCTCTGTCTTTGTGGACGAGACTATCATTACGGTTGTCGTAGACGAGCGCCTCGTTTTGGAACATAGTGATATTCCCGTTCATGGACAGCTCTGCGGTAAATCCGTATAGAGGCTCACTTACGTAGATAATTTCCCTGTTTGTGATAATCCGATCATTGCTTTCTCCTTTGGCCATTCTGTTACCATGAAAAAATATTGGTTGATATTTTGAATATACAGCTATGCCATTTGAACTTCCATCTATCCGGAGCCACGGAAAATTTTTTTGTAATTCCAAGTAAGAATACTTTGAAATACCCTGAATGTTGACTTCATCAAAGCGTGCGAGATCGTTCTGTAGTTTTATCAGCCTCCTTTTTATATCAGATATTTCATTTTTAATTTTTTGTTTAGTGTCTTGAGAATTTTCGACATTGAAAAAAGTTTTGTTTATAAAGTTAAGCCCACTATATCCAATGCCAAGAGACTCATAGTTGAGTGGCATAGCTATCTTCCTTTTGTTATCAAGCCTGTTTCGCTGTCAGTCTATATATATTTTATGAAAAAGATTATCAGGTTTTCCTGATTCTCCTTCGCCTATTTCCTTCGTCCCTCTGAAATAAGAAATTATATCAGTCAGTCCGCAGTAAGATGTGCTCTTTTTGGCCTGATTTCTGACCCAGGATGCGAGTTCTTCCCCAAAAGCGGCTGACTCCGGCATAAGAAGAGTGGATTCAATCCCGTACGCCGGAATAATCTGATCATGAGCTTGTATGCCGTACAGCCGACGCAGCAGTGTGGCGATTTTATAGGTCGAAGGCGTCAGGATGCACGTCATGCCAAGATCATCTTGGCCAATAAATGCAGGGACATGCATCGGGGGCTGATTTTTAATGACAAGATCCAGACATGTTGAAGGCATCTTAGTTTTCTTGTTCGCTATCGCCACGTTTAGCTTGTCCAGATTGCACAAACGCATCACCCATACCTCATTTCGATAGTCAGTAATAAGGCAGCATTTGCGATCAGGTATTGTTACATTTGCAGTGTCTTTCAGGTAATTGACAGCATGGGAACGAATGAGATTCACATTGTTCAGCAACATTGAAAGAGTAATTTTTTCCCTTGTTCCTCCAATGACATTTATATCTGGCAGTCCTGTTGTGAAATGCTGTTTTTTCATTAAAGTGTGTATAACGTCAATTTTCAGATGAAAATTATCAAGTTCCTGTTTTGATTTGCATTCTATTGATTCAAAAAATATGCCAGCCCCAATGTGTACGTCTCTCATAAGCGCCATGCACTCTTTTTTTAGATCGATTTCATCTGCCTCCTTATATCCATTCCACGGCTGTGCACAAAGAAGAGCCTGAATTTCTTGAATGTAAAATGATTCATATGGAATATTGGCATCATTTTTCAACATTACGGCATAGAGATTCATAATCTCAAGCAAACATGAAAGATACGATATCGTTCTTGCCATGATATATTTCCAGATTTCTTTGTCTCTTTCGTTCTCTGTCATGGGCTCGAGAAGTGGAATTTCAGGTCTGAACGTGATCGAGTACCTGTATTGTGAATATTTATTGATGGACGCTCCATACGGCCTACCATCGATATGCCTGTAAGATGACAGGATAAACGCGAGTTTTTTATACTCATCACCCAGAGCGAAAAGCGTTTTCCATTCCTCTTCCGACATACCGGCGAATACATGCAACATATCCGAATATGAGACCAACGGTCCGTTCTCAGGGTAGAGGAGTTTCTTCACGACCGTGTACAAAGCCATGGGATCCATGGGCCGTGCAGAGAAGTGCCCCACGGGGGAGGAACATTTCTGATATCCAGCAAAAATGTTTTTCTGTGCGTATCCAGCGTCGTAATTATCCCGTAAAATGTGTGCAAGCATGATTTTTCTCTCCTTTTTGCATCCTTATAACATGAGATTAACAGTTTTAGGGGCCTGATGGCTAAAAACAAAGGGAAGTTGGACGTTGGACAAAACATGGGTACCGCGCAGGATAAAGAAGCAAACGCGACAGGCCCCCATCCTCGATCAGGGTGGGGGCCTGCGTGTTCATGATATGGCAGGTTGAACGATTATAAGATGTTAGATCGATGCGACGCCGGAGGAGTACTTCTTGGCAGCCAGTACGATACTGTCACCATTGGCCACCTGCCGATCGAGATCAGTGACCTCGATACCATTGAGCAGAACGGCGTGCTTGCTGGGATTCACACCGAGTTCGTCAGTCAGGACTTCCTGCAGAGTGATGCCTTCTTCGGAACGGTAGTCGACGGGCTGGGCGTCTTCATTCATCTGGACCTTGTAGCGGACGAAAGTGATAGCGGGCATATCATGCTCCTTTGGTTAATGTTGCTTATACTTGCCCTGAATGGGCTGCCTGAAAAAGGATTTTTGATGTAAATCCTTTAATATCAATAGCTTATAACTAAAAAGAGCTGTTTTTTCCAATGCGTGGCCTCAATTTTTGCAGTTAAATGACCATTTTCGCTATATATGTTGTATCATTAACTTTTTAAGGCCAGTTTTTAAGGGTTGCATTGTGAGAAATACTGTTAATTAGTGTATAACTTTTCAAAATAATTAATCAATTACTGCAAAAACGGCCTTTTATGAATAAAATAAAACAGTTAATCGAAATATAATATTGTCTAAGTACAATTTTAACCAATATAATATATGTTATTGGCATTATTAAAAACAATTATCAATAAAGCGGTTTTGCATTTAAAATTTCGCTATAATAAACTCAATGAGTTAAATATATATTTATATCGCATTTTTATCGATAATTTAAATGCAGAAAAATTGTTGCTTTTCAGTGTTGAAATGTTTAGCGTTTCAGCGGTATTTTTTCTGGCATAGGCGGGAATAACATTGCTTATAAAATTTAAATGCAGGAATATAAGTTCCTCGTGCACTTCTTAAATGTAAAAACGCATATGTTCAAAATTTTATATTCCTTATTGGTTTACTATGAATTATTTTTTATGAAAAACATTTTCAATTACTGCATCAAGGAATGGCGCGGGCTTGCTGGAAATATAATTTGACTGATTTATAAATTATAATTTCATTAAATTATATTATAAATTTACTTAAACACTATGTTTATTTCTCAAATGCACAAATTTTTTTCACGAAATTTTAACTGTCAGATTGCAAAAGTAATATGCAGTAAAAATTTAATATCTAAGCCACTGAAAATAATAAATAAAATTTGCATGATTTTTTAGTGCTCAAATAATGTTGTTTTAACCTTTCGAAATATTTACCGATAGGATTTACAGGTGGTTTCTCCGAAAAACACACACCCCCACGGGCGACATGTGGTGCGTAAGCGTTGATACACCTGTTCACGCGGTCACGATATAAAGAACATTATAAAACGCGTATTTTGTATTTTTATGCAATACATATCATGCAAGAACTTAAAAATAATATATAATATATATTATATAAAGATATCTTGATATAGTAATATTACGTTACTACAGACACCCGCACGTGAGACGCATATATATATGCACGATGCCCGTGTAGATGCGTTACGTTCCGTATGGGGGTGTGTGTTTTTCGGAGCGAGCACCTGTAAATTGTATTTTGTGTAATTTTTATGACTTAAAATGAAGTTATTTCAACAGTTATTTTGGCCTTCAGAAACCGTGAATTTATGGTACTCATTTGGTACAATTTTCTAAAAAGATAGGGTCGAGGTTTTTGCACTTAAATTCGACCCTATCAAAATTCTTGCATTTAAGAATATAATTCAATCAAATTATATTTTCTATTACCACAAATAACTATTTGAAAATGTTAAAGAAGTCTTTCTGCTCTGGTCAAAATCAGAAAATATAGAGAGGGTTATATACGTCAGCAGGGTCGCAGCGAAGTCTTCGCGGCCAACCTCCCGGGTCCCGATCGAGTACATCGGCCATGCCCTTCTGAGCAGGAGCAGGAGGAGCAGCTTGCAATCCCTTGCCGGTAGCGTCGTGAACAGCATTGTGCTTGTCAGCCTGTTCAGCTCGCTAACGCTTGCCGTATGCGGATTTGCGGCGTATCCGTCCGGATTTGCGACTGGCGGGAGGAACATGCCCAGCACCGGAGCGGCACAGATCAGCGCCTCTGTCACCCGTTGGTTTTCCGTCTTCCCTGTCTTGCCGAAAACCGAGAAACACAAGCCGGTTATAGCCATGTTCAGCCTGGCGAACGTCCTGTCCCGTGGCAGGCGGAACGTCGCCGCTGGCCTGGCCAGAAGAGCCTTGCATGCCGGGGACACGGGGATATTCGTCTTGCTCACGGCCAGATCCGTAGCCCTGGCGCGGCAGGCCAGCCCGTAGGCATGCGCCAGCCCGATGTAGAGCTGCTTGTGTTCTTCCTGCTGGCAACCAAGGGCGTAGAGCCAGAGCACGTGATTCATAGGCAGCGTCGCCCAGTCGCCTTCCGCGAATGGCAGACGCATCGTCAACTCCTCGAATTTTTTTGCGAAAGTAGTACCTTTCGCTGTTAGTGCCCCAAGATATCCTGTTTTCACGTCTACGGCCCGGCTGACCAACTGTCGTGCCCATGCGACGTCATTCGTCCTGTTCCTGAGCGGTACTTTGGCCGCGTCCACGCGTACTTTTGCTCCTTTATACATATTTCATACCCTTTTGATAAGTAATAAGGCGAGATCGCCGGTTTCCCAAGATTGGCAAGGGGTTTTGCGTCTTTTTACCGGGCAGTGGACGGGATTTTCTGCCAGGTATAAGCCCCCTTTGCGCTCTTATAACGCCGGACATCCTGATTTTCGACAGATAGCCACTCGGATATGGCAAAATTTCGCTCAGAATCTGCCATGAAAGCTTTCAAATCTGTTTTTCCGTGTCAGGGTACACACTGGATGCAAAAAACGCTTAAAACGCAAACTGATGCCATTTTGAAGCATATGGCATAAAACCAAGTCGATGCGGCATCAGGCATGGCCCGGGACGGCGCGGAAACGGCCACAGGAGCCACGAAACAGCCTCGTCCCGCACCTTGTCCCGTCTTTGCCACTTTCGTCGTCCAGAACGCTGTTTCGCGCGATTTTCCCGACTGAGCCGCGGGCGTGGTCCCGGGCAATCTTCCTCACAGCGAAAAGCCTGAAAAATCAAGGAGCCACGGATGGTACATCGCGCCAGACGGGCCGTGGGAAGTGCGACGCAGTTGCTGACCTCTCCGGCCCTGAGCCTCCAAGGTCCACGACCAGAAAACCAAAACCGCACTGCAAACTGTAATTTAAACTGCAATTCTAAAATTAATAATACTGCAAAAGAGGAAATAATGACTGCATTACAATGCAAAATAAAAAATATAATTGCATCAGATATGATTTGGAGACACGCTTTTTCGAAGCAGTCCTCGTTCAGAGAGCCTTCCACGGTGCATGCCCCCGGAGCCGTCTTCCGCTCGGTACTGGAAGACGTCCTTGAGCAGTCGGATACGCCATGCGACATGCTGTCCAAAACCGCATCACCACGCGGAGCACTGAACTGGGCTGCCGACAGGCTCGGCAGGTTCGCGACAACGGCCCGTACGATGTTCGGACGCATCAACAACGAAGCGACTCGGGCAGCCGCCGCGGCACAGAAGCGTATCATGGAAGCCCGTGACTACCTCGGCAAACACAGGAGGGAAGTGGCAGGGGTAGGTGGTATCGGCGGCATCGGTGCCGGTGTGACACTTCTTACCCCGGAACTCGCCGAGACCCTGTCGCAGGCGGCGCGGTCCGGCTACGTCTACGGACGCCGTGCACTCCTCCTGGACAATGCCGTGAACGAAGCCAATGGCGAATCAGCACAGCGGGAGGAACGCTAGATGGCCAAGACATTCGCCCAATATCTTATCGACAAGACGCTGCCTCCGGACATGGCCATCACGAGGCAGGTGGACAAGTCCTATCTTAACGAGCTGCTCAGCGAGGTGGCGCGCCGGTACCCGGATCGCTACGATGAGACCGTTTCCGCCCTGAAAAAGCTGGGGGACACCTTCTCGACCATGGAGCCCGTGACCATGGGCCTTAGGGAGATAGACGTGCCCAACAAGGAAAAGCGTGATGCCATCATCAGGAAATACACGGACCTGGTGAAGAAGGATCGCGCCAACGACGACAAGGTCACCGACCACCTCACGAATCTTCAGATGGAGCTGGCGAAGAACGATCTGGACGGGACGACGGATGATGCTTCCGTCATGGTCCGCTCTGCCCTGACGGGGAACAAGACACAGCTCATGAAGCTGCGTACTTCGCCGGGTGTCGTCGGGGCCCATGACGGAAGCGTCGTCCCTGAGATCTTTCCCAAGAGCTACGCACAGGGTGTCGATCCGCTGCATTTCTGGCTTGGCGCCGTGGAGTCGCGACGCAACATTGCCCAGGGCGCCGTATCGACAGCCAAGCCAGGCGAGATGCTCAAGGTCTTCAGCAACGTCCTGGCCCCGTCCGTGGTCTCGTCGGAAGACTGCGGTTCTGAACGCGGCATTCTGCTTGGTACCAGAGACGACGACATCATCGACCGCTACCTGGCCCGTGACACGGGAAAGTACAAGCGCAACGAGCTTATTACTCCGGACGTGCAGAAAGATCTGCTGGCCGGTGGCATCACACATGTTCTTGTACGCAGTCCCGAGACCTGCGACGGCAAGGGAGGCTCCGTATGTCAGATGTGCATGGGACTTCGACCCGGGACGGGGAAAAAGTGGGAGATAGGGGACAATGCAGGCCTGGTGACTGCCGGCAGTCTTGGCGAGCCGCTTACCCAGATGACGCTGTCGTCGAAGCATTCCACATCCATGGCGGTGAAGCAGGAGGGGCTTCGTGGTGAAAGCGGTCTCAGGCAGTTCGTAGAATCGCCGAAGAATTATCCCAATGGCAAAATCCTGTGCGAAGTCATCGGCAGTGTCTTTCGTATCAGGCCTGCTCCGCAGGGAGGCCAGATCATCACCATCCACCAGACAAGGCCGGTTCCTGAACGTTACATCGTCCATGGGAGGCAGACGCCGAATATGCGCGGGTACTGGGATTATCATATCCCGCCGAACCTCAAGCCCGCTGACGGCATCGAAGAAGGCACCGAAGTCTGGCCGGGCAAGGAGCTTTCCACAGGGGTCGACAACCTCAAGGACATCGCACGCCTGCGCAATCTCGGCTTCGCCCGCAGCTCAGCGGCCCAGAACATGTACGACATCTACAAGGCCTCCGGCATGAAGATGGATCGCCGGCACTTCGAGCTCCTGGCCAGGAACGCCAATGCCTATGTGAAGATCATCAGGGCGCCGCGATCTTCCGGCCTGCTTCCAGGTGATACCATCACGTATCAAGAGCTCGTGGAGAAGACGAAGTCGTTGCCGTATCGTACGGTAAAAACCGACGCGGCCCTCGGCATGGTATTGGCACAGGGAGCACTTGACCTCACCGTCGGGACTGAAATCGATGAACGTGCCCGCCAATATTTAAAGCAGAACATGGTCAACGAAGTACGTGTGACCCAGGATCTGGAAATAGCCGCAGCGACGACGCCCATGACGCGTGTCGTGAACCAGTCGCCCGACTGGCTTTCCGCCATGAGCCACCGATACCTGAAAGACCAGCTTCGTGACGCGGCATCTTTCGGCAAGAAAAGCAATATCCACGGATACAATCCCCTTGCCGCGTATGCGTACGGAACGGAACTCGGTCACGGACAAGGTGGCACGTACTGATCCTGTCATTCGGCTTATTTCGTAACCAACTATGTAACTGATCATGTAACTGATAACGTCGTCAATACCGCATACGATACAGTAACCGAGACATGGACGCGACATGGCCCTGATTCCAACCGTATTCGTCACCACCGTGATCACAGACCAGGTGGGAGCGCCTGTGCAAGGCGCCGTGGTAGAAGCGAAGCTCACTACGGTTGACAGATGGCAGGGCTATGTCGTCCCCAAGAGCTATAAAGGGCTCACTGATGCCGGCGGTGTATGCAGGCTCGCTGTCTTCCCCAATGAACTTGGCACGGAAGGCAGCGAGTATCTGTTCGACATCAAGCTTCCGGACGGGACTGGATTCAGTGCTCTGGCCACCGTTCCCAATCGTGATTGCCGGCTGCATGACATCACGGAGCTCGAACCATACGAGCCGCGTGGCACGGGTGCTGTCATCACGGCGGAAGTCGCTGCGTATGCCGATACGGCGGCAAAAGCTTCCAAGGCTGCCCGGAAGAGTGCCCAGGAAGCGCGTCTGTACGCTCTGGACGCTATACCGGATGAAGATGATCCGCTCAGTTTCGGCTCGGCCAAATACCACGCGGAACATGCGGCAAAGTCGGCGGAGACCGCCGCTGCCTGGGCGGAAAGCGAGAACAGTCCCGGCGTGGAAGGCACAAAGTCCTCCAAGCGCTGGGCCGAGGAGATGACGGAACGCGGAAATTTTTCCGTGTTTCGCATCATCTTCATCACAAAGCTGTGTTTGCACCGCCTGTCGGTGCGCTTCAAGGAGCTGCTGGCCAAGGCCGAGGAGAAGGTCAATGAAATCGTCTCCTCGGTGGATAGTACCCTGAAGGAGATGGTCGACGCGGCTTCAGGATCGGCGGAGGATGCCGCGTCTTCCGCTGACCGGGCCGAACAGGCCCGTGATGATGCTCTCGAGGTCCTTGACCAGGTCGACAAGTACGCCAGCAGCGCTCAGAAAAGCGCAGACCGCGCCGCGGACATGGCAAAGGCCGCAGAAGAATGGGCGGACAAAGCAGCAGGCAGCGCATCTGACGCGGCCATGAGCGCGCTGGAGGCCGCCGACAGGGTGACCGACGCTGAAGACGTCGTCGCCAAAGCGAAGGAGGACTTCGCGCAGGCGTCCAGCGAGACCATTTCCGAGGCGAAGTCCTGGGCTGCCGAGGCTGAGAGGCAGTTTCACAGGGCATCTGATTGCGCCGACACGTCGTGCGCGTGTGCTGATGCCGCAAGGACGGCCCAAAAGTTCGCCGAACAGGCAAGGGATGACGCCGTGGCCTTCGTCAACGGTTTGTCCGTCGCCCGGCGTTATAACTGGGTGCAGCAGGGCGAGCTCAAGGCGAATGACCTCGTGGAAGTCCCTGATCACGACCTCAATGACGGCTCGCTGGTCGTATGGTGCTCCGGCATGCTGTTGCAGCCCACCTTCGAGTACGAGGAAGTCGACCGTACACATATCCGGGTTCTGGCGGATGTTCCTGACGGCATGTTCTGGTGTGCCATCGTCGTCACCGGCATGGATTACTGGGCAAAACCGCTCAGTCTCACCTGGCTGCTCTGGGACGATCATGTGAAGGTCACTGATCCGGACTTTGTCTTCGACGGCGGTAGCGACGAACTTCCAGAAGAAGACGTTGATTTTTCCTACAAAAAGCCTCTGGCCGGCCAGGATAGACCTGACTGGCCTCAAATATAAGAACCTCAACAATACAAGGCGATTATCATGGCAATCATCAAAGGTTTGCTGAAGGACAAGCTGGGCAACCAGCTGTACCCTGAAACCAGTTTCGACCAGGTCAAGGCCGATGACGGCAAGACCCTGAAGGTTTGGCGTGGCGAGATCGACGGCAAGGTCTCCACGTATGACGGCCTGCTGGACGTCGACGGCACCATCAAGATGGAGAAGCTGCCTGCTGTCCTGAACAAGTTCAAAGGCAGCTTTGCCAATGCCGAGGCCCTGCCTGTCGAGGGCACTGCCGGCGACTACGCCATTTGTACGGATACTGACACCGTCTGGGTGTGGGACGAAGAGAAGGAAGATGCCCCCGGCTGGATCGACACCGGCAAGAAGGGCAGTGTCACCAGTGTGAACGGCAAGACCGGCGCCGTGACCATCGCCCTGGCCGACCTGGGCGTGACAATCGAAGCCGCTGCCATCAATGGTCTGCCTGATCAGGTGGCTGCCAAGGTCGCCACCGCTGACATCGTCAACGCCCTGAACTCCGACGAAACCGCCAAGCCTCTTGCCGCTGCCCAGGGCAAGGTGCTGGACGGCAAGGTCACTGCTCTGACAGCGACAGTGGACGGCAAGATCGACACCGCTTCCATCGTCAATGACGTGACCACCGGCGGTGTCGCCGTACCTCTGTCTGCCGAGCAGGGCAAGGTGCTGGACGGCAAGATCACCACGGTTGGCGAGACGGCCGCCGAGACCGACTTCGCCATTGTCGAAGCTGGTGGCTCTGCTCCCGAGACCCTGCGTGACGGTGGCATGTATTTCGAAAAGGCGACCGCTTCGGAATCTGCCTAGCAGTTGCCGGACATGCCAGCGGCCCCGGCGGTATTTCCTGTCGGGGCCGCCATACCGGCAGCACTCCCAGCCCGGTGCACAGACTCTGTGGAGCATCTATGAGAGGAACTTTGAAAACCAAGGGTGGTGACCCTATCTGGCCGGATACGGTAGCGTCCTCGGTCACCGTCGAGATGGACGGCGAGCAGTACCCGCTTGATGCTGTACTGACAGCACTGGATACCGATCCTGTCGAAAGCTGTTCGGCCGGCAGGGATTTCGATATCGCCATGGGTGAGGAGTATACTGTGCCGCAGTACATTGTTGGGGCGTCGCATATATCCGTGTACCTGAATGGCCTCAAATGCGCCCCCGGCACTGACTTCAGCGAGGTCGGTATCTCCGGGGAACCATCAACAAGCATTACATTCGCGGATACTGTGGAAAAAGGCATCAGTATCCTTGTCCGTGTCGGGAGGTAATCATGGCCGGGGCTTTTGAAATCCTCAAAAAACTGAATTACCTCACCGACTATGTGGACAATGCCCCCCAGCCTTCGGATAGCGCTCCCCTGGCTGCCGGTACAGCCGAGCCAGGTACGTCAAAGGATTACGCCCGCGAGGATCATGTCCACCCGGCCCAGACAACCGTAAACACGGCATCGAAGCTTGCCGCCAAACGTACGATCACTCTGACCGGGGCCGTAACAGGGACAGGCAGGTTCGATGGTTCGGCTGATTTGACCATTGATGCCGCACTGTCTGGTCTTGATGCTTCAAAGATCACATCCGGCGTCATCGACATCGCCCGCATCCCCGCAGCGGCTTTGGAACGCCTGATCGTGGTCGACGATCTGGAAGCGCTTCTGAAACTGGACAGCTCCAATATCCAGACAGGCGACACTGTCCAGATCATCGCGGCATCCAGCATCGACGGCACAAGCTATCCTGCCAATGCCATGTTCCGCGTCACGGACGGCGCTGTTTTCACAGGTTCCCAGACAGCAGCCAGCGTGAAGGCAGGCATTGTCGTCTATACGGCGGGAGCGGCGGCCTCCGTGCCGTGGTCAGGCGTAACGGGAAAGCCTGGTACATTCACTCCATCCGAACATGACCACTCCGCGGCTGATATCACATCAGGCACGCTTGCTGCGGCTCGTGGCGGTACCGGACGTACGGATGGCAAGGCGGTGGCCCTGGCTGCCGCGCGTACCATCAGCCTGGCAGGGGATGTCACAGGATCCGCGTCATTCGACGGTTCAAAAAATGTCAGCATTTCAGCGAAGCGAAAGAATGCTGCAGTGCAGCATTCCGCGCCCGGAACAAGGTCGGCTGCCATCGCCGCCAACACAAACTATACTGTGCCATCTTATGTCGTCGGTTCCGGCCATTTGCAGGTGTATCTGGACGGGCTCTTGTGCGCAGGTGGTACGGACGCTGCCACGTGCGCGTACAAAGAAGTCGGAACATCAGGATCTGCGTCCACAACGATCCAGTTCCATCAGGCAGTACCAGCGGTGATGGATCTGCTTGTGATCGTTTAGCAGCCTGTTGAAAAATGCGTCGATGTGATTGACGATCATTCCAGTCAAACGTGTGATGGCAGGTTGGTGGAGAGCCGGAAATGCAGCCAACCATGTCAGCAAAAAGGCCCATTCACGACTGAACGGGCCTTTTCCTTTTAATTACAGAATGTTGTAGCTATACGGCAGGGGCAACCGGCCCGTAATCCTATGCTTCAAAGTCGTTTTCAAACAGTGGGTCTCCTATGAGACCAAGGTGCCAGCCCTGTATGAAAAACAGCAGCTTTTGCAGTTTAATCCCCCTGAAGTTTGTTACCGCCCATTCCTGCAGTACCCGCACAGCACGCCTGTCTTCGATCAAGGCAAGGGTATATACCCTGTCGGCCTGGTAATTGCTGCCTATATGGCCCAGGGTCTCGAACACAGGTGCCGCCTGCGGGTCTTTGGAGAGGAGCGCACGAAGGCAGGCGATGCATATGTCTTTCTGGGAGGGAGAAAGTTCCTCTTCCGCCAGGGGGACTTCGACCTGGAGGGGGAAGGATGTTTCGGTACCTGAAAGCGGGAGCAGATCCTCGGAAACGGGGTGGGACATTTTTCGTCCTGCGGGGACGAATACCACGGTATCCTGAGGTTCGTACTGATGCACGGCACAGATGCGCTCTGCGGATCGCAGCAAGGCCTCGTAGTCGTCATTGGCGGAGACAGCGCAATTCATGACGACAGTGAAGTGAAGCGGAAAGGATCGCCCGCTGTTCAAGACAGTTTGCCGCACAAATGCGAGGACGTCGTTGATCCCTTTTCGCAGGTCGCCGCGTCGAACTTTCCCTGTCCGAAATACGGTGAAGGAGTCCGTCCCGTACTCACCGATGATGCATTCCGGCCCGAGCAGCAAGGAAAAGGCCATATGCACGAAAGAGCGCCTGTAGGCCACGGTCTGCGCGTCCTTCTCCAGTTCCGACAGACCTGCTATATGTACGAGCGTGAGAGTGCTCAGACATCTGGCGGTATCCTCGTGCATGACGGATTCTGCGAGCATGCGGGCCGTCTTCCGGCTGTACAGGCCGGCCACAGGGCTACAGTGTATGTTTCCCTCGAGAGAGTTTTCCCTGGTATGGCGGAGCTGGACATCCTGCAGGAAAAGAAATGCCTGGACATGTCCTGTCTGCTCATGACGTGAAAGGTAGGCGATATAGGCGATCCAGCGGATGACGCCACCCATGTCCACACGACGGTATTCCCGTGATATCCAGCTATGGCCCAGGGCAAAGTTCTTGAGCAGGGCGTCCCTGCTGAACGTCGCCACAAGATCGTCCCTGTCCTCACGAAAGAAGAGCTGCTTTTTTTCCTTGTTGATGAGCACCTCACAGTTCATGTCCTGTGCAGGGCCGTACGGGAGAGCGTCTTCCGCCCACAAGGTCTCCACATGATCTTCGGAGATGTCGATGCGAAAATACGCGAAAAGATTCGGGCGCAGGGCTTCCCACAGCTTTTCCTGCCCGTCCAGAAAATCCGGAAGATACCTTGCCAGGCCCACGATGCGCGGCGGCATCCTGTCACTATCCGGAATCGTGCTGTAGGCGACGGCATACCAGCCATAGCTCCTGCTCATTTTGTGGCGCAGTATGAAAATGCCGCTGCCGGCAAGATTCCCACTCAGCATCTCATCTGCGAAATCGCGGAAGCGTCCAGCCGAATCAGGATGTACCCAGCCGCGGTCGATGAACGGTTCCGGGAAGTTGTTGATACGTATATACGGGAAAGGGAGGCCCCTTTTCGTACTGAAGAGTTTGCAGGTGCGAGTGGTGGTGTCCACCTCCCACAGAAAAAAGCCCCCCTGTTCCTGGACGAGCTTCAGGCTTTCGTAATTGGCCGACAGCATGCGGTCTCTTCGGCGTATGGCGGAAATGTCGGTGCAGAAGACCAGCAAGACAGGTTGCTGTGAACACTTTGTATCGTGATGCATGATTCTGGCACGGCACCAGCGCCATTCCCCATCCATGATGGAAAAACGGTACTCATATTCGGAAACACCGTCACGCATCGCCGCGTCTTTGAGGTGCCGCAAGTAGTCTTCCATGTCCTCGGGATGTGGGTGACCGAAAGCGGAGACCATGCAGGGCAGATCGGTCCTCTTTGCGTCCACCCCCATCATGCGGAACATAACAGGGCTTGCATAGGTGATGTAGGCCGTCTCATTCAGTTCGATGAGACACACTCCTTCATCCATATGTTCGAGAATTGAGGAAAATTGTACAATGGCACACTTTATGTTATTATTATTTTCCAGGTTACTATATATACGGAATGTATTGCGGCCGTCGTCTTTTGCCTTGCGTAACGCCGCGTCGGCATGCCTGTAGAGGGCTTAAATTGATTACTTGAAATATGTCAAAAAATATGTAAATATATTCTTTATGAGTAGATTATACACGATAGGTGAAGCAGCGCGATTGCTCGGAGTGTCCATTTCCACCCTTCGCAGGTGGGAAGAGCGTGGAAAACTGGTTCCTGAGCGTACAGTCGGCAAACACCGTCGATATGACATTACAAAATTCAAGCCTGAGCTGGCAATTGCGGATACCGCCCGCATGACCATTGCCTATGCCCGGGTCTCCAGCCATGACCAGCGGGAAGATCTTGAACGGCAGAAGCGGGTACTCGAGCTCTACTGTGCACAACACGGCTGGAACTTCACGCTGCTTTCCGATCTCGGTTCAGGAATGAACTACCATAAAAAAGGATTGCGCCGTCTATTGGATGCCATCCTTTCCGGGAATGTCGGACGGCTCGTCATAACCCATAAAGACCGGCTGCTCAGATTTGGCGCTGAGCTCGTATTCGCCATCTGCGAAGCAAAAAATGTTGAAGTCGTCATCCTCAACCAGGGGGAAGAATGCTCTTTTGAAGAAGATCTTGCCAAAGACATCCTGGAGATAATCACTGTCTTTTCCGCCAGACTTTACGGCAGTCGATCCCACAAAAAGCTTCTTGAAGACGTCAAAAAAGCAGTCGAGGATAATGCCCTGTGCTGATGGCCCACAAGATAGCCCTTGACCTCAACAATCATCAGCGAACGTACATGATGCGTGCGGCAGGTGTTGCCCGGTTCGCATATAACTGGGCTCTTGAACAATGGGGCATCCAGTACAGGGCATGGCGCGAGGACAACACGCTTCCAAAGCCTTCCCAGTTTTCCCTTCGCAAACAGCTGAACGAGATCAAAAAAGAAAGCTTCCCCTGGATGCTCGAGGTGACAAAGTGTGCTCCTCAACTGGCGATCATCCAGCTGGGAGAAGCCTTCAAGAACTTTTTCGCGCATCGTGCCGCCTATCCGAAGTTCAGGAAGAAGGGCGTGCACGACAGGTTCAGCATTTCCAATGATCAGTTCGCCGTGCAGGGAACACGCATACGGATCCCCAAGCTTGGATGGGTCAGGATGCGTGAGGCTTTGCGATTTTCCGGGAAGCTCGTATCGGCCACTGTTTCCCGCATGGCCGACAGGTGGTTTGTGAGCATCACGGTGGATACGGAAGACAGGCGACAGCACCGCAACGAGAACCAAGAAGCGGTTGGTGTCGATCTTGGAGTATCAGCCCTTGCGACGCTCTCCACAGGAGAAGTGATACAGGGACCGAAAGCTTACAGTAAGCTTGTCAAAAGGCTCGTGCGACTCTCACGAAGTCTTTCGCGAAAAGAACGTGGATCCAAGAATCGTGAAAAAGCTCGACGGAAGCTCGCCAGGCTCCATGCCAGAATCGCCAATATCAGGCAGGAAGGACTACATCAGCTTACGACATCTCTGGCCAGAAGGTTTTCCATCATAGGAATCGAAGGCCTGAATGTACGCGGGATGCTGAAAAACAGACGTTTATCCAGATCCACAGCAGATGGCGCCTTTTATGAGTTTCGTCGGCAGCTGGAGTATAAAAGCAGTCTATACGGCAGGACAGTTGTTGTGGCTGACCGCTGGTTCGCCAGCAGCAAAACATGCTCGGACTGTGGTTACCGGCTGGAAGCCTTGCCTCTGTCTGTGCGTCACTGGGTATGCCCTGAGTGCGGAGCATACCATGATCGTGACGTCAATGCTGCCATCAACTTAAGAAACAATGCCGTGAGTTCCACGGTGTAAGCCTGCGAAGAGGAAGGCTCTGGCTTTCTTTTCGGAGAAAGTGAAACCGGCCTCAATGAAGCAGGAAGTTAGCATTGAATCTATTTGTCTACTTATAAATAGATTTGAGTAGGTATAACAGAACGGAACGATCCAGACAGGGCAGCGAAGATGCAAGAGGCGACGGAAGGCGGCTTCGACGTCGTTTTTGAGGCCGTCGGCGCTGGCGAATCCCTTGCTGCCTGTATGGATGGCGGCCCGGCGGAGAGATCGTGATGATCGGCAACTCGATGTCACCTACAGTCCCGTTCGAGCTGAATCGCGCCGTCCTGAATGAAGTCCATTTGACCGGCAGTGTTTCTTGCACCAGGAAAGAGTTCGAGGAGACGATTGGTCTCATTGCCGATGGTATCATCGACGTTGAAAAATATGTGACGGATATCCTGCCTCTGGACCAACTGCAACGCGCCTTCGAAAAGCAGATCTCCCCAACGGAGCATGTTTTGAAAAGTGTCATTAAACCGTAAGCGACAGCAACATGATGGACAGCCAAACCTAGCAGCTGAATCTTCTTCGTGCCACACCATCCACGCCTGGCAGCGTAGCCGTCCAGGCGCTTTTTATTTGAAAAAATTAAAAATTACCTGACGCGCCTTATATCCCCGCCCCGAAGGGCGAGGCTTTACGGCGCGTCAGGTAAGCGCTAGGCCAAGTTAAAACCACGTCTCCCGCGAAGCAATCTTTTTTGCAACCGGCTGGTTGCTATGCATATTTGCTTTTTAAGGAGACATACCCCATGGCCTTCCCCAACCTCCTCAAGCGCCTCTTTGACAGTAACGGCGCTGGTGTCAAGCTGAATGGCGGGATCATGCCATTCAGCACATCCTCCCCAAAAGCCGCAGGCACGGCTTCCCCAGGAACATCTGATACAGTCGCCCGTGGCGATCACATCCACCCAGCCCAGACCGCTATCAGCGGAAACGCGGGGACAGCAACCAAGCTGAAAAATAAGCGCACTATCGACGGTATGCAATTCGATGGTTCCGCCAACATCCATCACTACGCGTCGTGTGCCACAGCAGCCGCCACGGCGGAAAAAGCCGTCACTCTGGCCGGTTTTACGTTGGCCACAGGGGCACGCATCACCGTTCGCTTTACCGTTACCAACACGGCTGCCAATCCCACACTCAATGTGAATTCCACGGGCGCCAAGCCCATCCAGTACCGCAATGCGGCCATTTCCGCGGGTTATCTGGCGGCCAACCGCGTATACGAGTTCGTGTACGATGGGGCCGCATGGGAACTTGTGGGTGACATCAACACAGATACCAACACAACGTACGGCGCGGCCACCACCACTACCGCCGGTCTGGTGAAGGTCGGCACGAATATCTCCGTCAGCGGGGGCACCATCAGCGTCGCCAACGGCTCTACTACCAGGAAGGGCGTGGTGCAGCTCTCCTCCGCCACCAATTCCACCAGCACAACGCTGGCTGCTACGCCCAGCGCGGTGAAGGCCGCATACGACAAGGCCAGCGCCGCCACAGCCTTCCCCGCAGGTACGCAGATGCTCTTCGTCCAGGCCGCCGCGCCGACCGGATGGACGAAACAGACCACAGTGAACGATGCCACCATCCGCATCGTCTCCGGGACGACAGGCGGCAATACCGGTGGCAGTGTGGCATTCAGTACCGCCTTCGTGTCGGGCAGGGCCATCACGCTGTCGGGCAATGTCGGGGCCACGACACTCAGTACAGCGCAGATTCCGAGCCATACGCACCCGGCTCACAACCTGACAACTGGTGCTAACTCCGACCGCGACAAGGCCTTTTACGCTAATGAAGCAACTGGCAAAAAGTGGAAGACGGTCTCTGGTGCCGCAGGTGGCAGTGGTTCTCATACGCACTCCCTGTCCGGCACGGCCACAGTGAACCTTTCCGTGAAATACGTCGATGTCATCCTCTGCAAGAAAGCCTAAAGGAGCAGATGCATGTCCTGCTGTCCGTTCAGGAATTTTGAAGATTGCCCGGAACACAACAAAAAAGGCGGATGTGCCCTATGGCTCTCCTACTCCGCCAACAACGCCGCAGCCGACGCCCATGTGGAAGGCTGTTCTTTGACGCTCACGCCCCTGCTGCTCATCCAGCAGGTGAACAATCTTGCTGTCGTGGCGGGCGAAGTCACCAAGGTCGGCGCGGAAGTGAGCGCCGGTCGTGCCGAGAACATCAGGACGGGCGAAGCCGCCAGGCTACAGCTCCTGTCCCTTGCGTCCGGGCAGAGGGAACTCGTCCTGCCTGACTATACGAACACCATGAAGCTAAAGGAGGCCACCAATGAAAGATAATGTCACCGTCATCCCGTCCGACGGCACCATCTCTGTGGACGGGGAAGTGCTGTTCCTGGACGGCATCAAGTCCGAGGCCTTCCATGCCCTCCAGTGGCACGATGGCGCGGGCCATGTGGAGCCCGGCGACGGTCTGCCTAACGAGAAGCTTTCCGCCGACGACTACGAAGAGCGTGTGGCCCCCTTCGTGGCCCTGTGGGAAGAGGAGAAGGTTCGTCTGGGCGAGGAAGCCGCTGCGGCAGAAGCCGAATACAACAGCCTGCCTAATGTCAAAGCCCGCAAGCTGGCCTCCATCGACGCCGAGACCTCGGCTGCCATCATGGCCGGTTTCGAGTGCGAGGTCACACCGCCGGATACCGGCACGCCGGAGCTGCTGCATTTCTCGTATGACGAGTTCGACCAGCAGAATTTCGCCGACGCGGCCGTCTCCATGCAGCTTGCATCCGCCAGTGGAGGCATCCCCACCACGACGCCGTGGAACGCCTACCGCAACCACACGGCGGACAGCAAGGGAGAGCTGGTCATCCTGCAACTAACGGCTGAGACCTTCCTTCCCATCTACGCCGCCGCCCTGAACCATAAGGCAGCGAAGATGGCCGAAGGCGGACAGCGCAAAGCCGCCGTGGCCGCCGCACAGACCGTGGAAGACGTGGAGGCCATCTGATGCCTGCATACCTGCACGACCTGCTCGTGGCCTGCGACCAGCTCCTCAATGCCCTGCTGGGCGGCTGGCCGGACGAGACGCTGTCCAGTCGCTTCTGGCGCTGGCATGTCGGTGGTGTGCGCTCCTGGCCATGCCACTGCTTGGATAAAATAGCGGCATGGCTGGGGGACAAGGATCACTGCCGGACATCCTATGAATCAGAACGAACTCGCAGGCAGCTCCCGCCTGAGCTGCGGGGGGCTTTGTAATGGGGGAAGATATGGAAATTATCCGCCTCTCTGGCCGGGATATACACATTTTGATACCAGCCAGAGAGGCTGGACAAGATATAGCGGTGGTGGGGGTGGCCCATCACCCCCACCGGTCTGGCGTCACATAGCCAGACCACGGCCCACACGGAAGGAAGAGGAGTCCCGTGCGAGTATCCGCCTGTTTTGAGTCTCATAGTGAGACAAGGAAAGGTCGACCCTCTTCGGATCTGGCCAGGAATTCCTGGCTGTAGCGGCTCTGTCGGACACACTTCAAGCAGAGTCCCGTCTATCTGAGGTTATTAGCGCACAAAAGGCAGAAAGGCAAACATGACGTGCCATATAGGAAGGGGACGCAGACGGTCGCTGATTTGCCTGCGTCCCCGAAATGTTTGAGGTGAGACTTTGATATCACCAGATAACGGCCTACTACTTCTGGATTTTTGAGAACCATCCAGGCTGAGGAAGCGATTCAGATATAGGTAATATAGTGAAAATATTACAAATATTGTGCCTAAAAATTGACATCCTCCCCCGACTTTAGGCGGGGGAGGATGTCAATATACGATATTGGAACGTACGCAGAAGGGCGATCTGGACATAACGCACTGGCTCAAATGGTTTATCGGATGTCTGGGAAGGGCCCTGGAGGCATCGGACGAGATGGTCGCTTCAGTGCTCGTCAAGGCCGGCGTGTGGCGCCACGCCAATCAGTATGTCCTCAACGAGCGCCAACGATCTATCATCAACAGGCTGCTTGATGATTTCAAAGGAAACCTCACCAGCAGCAAATATGCAAAACTGGCCAAGTGCTCGTCGGATACCGCTTTGCGGGATATAAAACTTCTCCTGGAATATAACATTCTGGAACATGGAGGATCAGGAGGACGTAGTACGCATTATGTGCTGGTGAAACGCAAGCTGTAGGAGACACAAACCATGCTGGATGAAAAATATACCGGGAACGGCAAAGCGGTGCTGCTGGCCGGGGGCGGCAAGATCTACACGGACATCGCGGCGCGTTTCGTGCGCAGCGAGCGCAGCCTGGAAGAGA
>ERZ773104.1596-NODE-1596-length-29033-cov-7.429498_pt1 | contig 29033 bp, 25 predicted proteins | sample MGYA00511920_ERZ773104 | MGnify/ENA primary metagenome ERZ773104 (study PRJEB29015, sample SAMEA2737857) | human gut metagenome | biome: human gut; feature: human-associated habitat; material: faeces | place: China | collected 2012 ...
TAGCTTTAAGCTTTTTTGAACCTCCCGCCTAGCGGGAGGTTTTCTTTTCATACAAAAAAAGCCGGGCTTTTTTGCCCGGCTTTTTTCATCCATGTCTATTCGGTCCCGGCCGGTTCCCGCCGGGGGGCATCGCTGCCCTGTCGCAACAGCAATGACAGCATATTGAGCTGGATCTCAAAGGCCTGCCGGGCCCGCTTGCGCTGGCAGTCCAGGATCAGACCGGAAACGAAACTCAGCAGGGCCGCCAGCATGCAGAAACCGGACACGATCAGGGACGGGAAGCGGGGCACGAGCCCGCTGGTTATGTATTCCCCCAGCACGGGCAGGAACAGCCCCAGGGAAAGCAGGGCCAGCAGACAGGCCACCGACCAGAAGACCAGCAGCGGCCGGTAATCCTTGAACAGGACGGCGATGGTCTTCAGGACGCGGAAGCCGTCCCGGAACGTATTCAGCTTGGAAAAACTGCCTTCCGGCCTGTCACGGTACTGGATGGGCATGGACGCGATGCGGAAATTGTTGGCCAGGGAAAAGATGGTCATCTCCGTCTCGATCTCGAAGCCCTGCGAAAGGATGGGGAAGGATTTGACGAACAGGGGCGACATGGCCCGCATGCCCGTCATGACGTCCTCGATCTGCCGACCGCGCTTCCAGAACATGTTGATGCAACGGCGTACCAGCATGTTGCCGCTGTTGTGGAACGGACGTTTGTTCTCCGTGAAATAGGTGGAGGAAAGGCGGTCACCGATGACCATGTCCGCGCGGCCTTCCAGCACGGGCGCGCACAGGGCCGCCGCCTGCGAAGCCGGATAGGTATCGTCCCCGTCCACCATCAGATAGCAGTCCGCCTCGATGTCACGGAACATGCTCCGTACCACGTTGCCCTTGCCCTGGCGGGGCTCGGGACGCACGATGGCACCGGCCTCACGGGCCAGACGGGCCGTTTCGTCGGTGGAATTGTTGTCGTACACATAGATGTCGGCATCCGGCAGGGCCTGCCGGTAATCCCTGACCACGTTCCCGATGGTCAGCGCCTCGTTATAGCAGGGGATCAGGACCGCGATCCTGTTGCCTTTTTTTTCAGTCTGCATGTCCACTCCTCATGGCCTGTGCACCGTCGTTCGCAGATACCGGCGAACGCCGCAGCAACAGCCAGTCTTCATTCTCAAAAAGCAGGGAGCCGTAACGCAGCAACTGTGCTTTGTGCTCCACATGGCGCGTCAGCAGCAACGCAGCCTGCTCCGTGCGCCAGATGTCCATGTAGCCGCCGGCATCGGCCGCCATGCACTGCTGCATGGCCAGCCAGCGCCGGGCCAGGACAGGATCGCCCGCATAATAGATGACGTTCCCGTCCTTGTGCACGGGAAGCAGGGGCATGCGGGCCGCAAAACGTACGGCCATGCAATCGCCGTCAGTGAAAACGATCTCTTCCGGTCCCGCCTGCGCGCGCAGGGCCCGCAGGGCGTCCTGCAATCTCAGGGAGCGCACCTTGAGCTGCCGGGCCGCCGCCGTATCCAACCAGCTCATGCCGGTCATGTCCGCCAGGGCATGCCTGGCCGCCACTACCTGTTTGCCCTGCCCCAGCGACAGCAAAACGACAGCCAGCAGGACGACGAAGCCCCGGCGCAGCAAGGGAGCGATGCCCTGCCAGTACAGGGACAAAAGGCAGGTCAGCAGCAGCCAGGAAAGGGGCACCAGGAAGCGTGTGCCCCGCAGGATCTCCTGGCTCATGTTCTGCCGCCCAAGATGGCGTGCCAGCCACATCTCCAGGGCACAAAGCACACAGCCGCCCGCGATGCCCAGCACCATGCCGGGCATGAGGCGCAGCAGGGTACGCACCGGCCCGGCCAGCTGCTGCCGCTTTTTGAACAGCACCACCGCCGACACGGCCGCCGCAGGGAAGAGCGGGACCGGGAAGATATAATAGCGCACTATGTCCGCAAGACTCTGCCAGACATCATGCCAGTCCTTGCTGTAACGCAGGGCGCGCACCTCGGCAAAAAGGCCGCCATATTCGACAGGCGGCGCCGGAGTATCCGCAAGGAAGACCCTCAGGTATATAGCAACGGGGATCGCGAAGCTCAACAGGTTCAGCAGGCTCAGGCCCGCGTGGCGCCATGGCCTCCTGCCCTGCCAGAGCAAAAAGAAAGCCATGAAGAACATGGCCCCGCCCATGAGGGCACTGACCGTATGCACCAGCATGGCACAGCCTGAAAGCAGCATGACCACGGGCTGCAGCAAGGGGCGTTTGACCGCCGCACAGGCCAGCAGCAACAGGAAGGGCCAGAGATCGGCGTAAAAGATGCGCGGCACCGGATCCGAGCGCATGCTGCCCCAGAAGGTGCCGAACGCCCAGTGTACGGCGATGCCCATCAAGATCGAGAGCAGGACCGCCAGAGACGGACTGCGGAACAGACAACGCCCCAGGATGTAATAGGCGAGGAAGTGCAAAAAGACGCCCAGCGAGCCCACACGCAGCATGTCCACCGCGGCGTTGTCTCCACCCGGGAACAGGCCCGCCAGGTCCGTCAGCAGGTTGGGCACGCCCGGATCCCGCGGAAAATACGATGCCACCGGGTCAAGGGCAAAGGCCGCGGGGTATTCGGCGGCCTCCATGATCTGGGCATAATTCTGCAGGTCACTGTCCATGCCGATGCCCTGGGGATTGAGCTCCAGCGTCCCCTGCAGGGCACACCAGCAGAACAGCACGGCCAGCAGGATCACAGCCAGGTCCGTGAGCCGGTATTTGCCACATTCGATATCTTTCATAGGCGCAGCCGTCCCTTGCTAAATGCCATACCACCGGCTCAGTCCCGGCGGGATTCCTTTTCCGCGGCCTGACGCCGGGCGGCCGCCAGTTCCCGGGCACGCCGGATCAGGCGCTGGTCCATGCGCCGCATGATCTGGCGGCTGTGCGTCAGGATATACACCCCGCCCAGGATGCCCACGGCGCCGAAGGCCTCACGGAAGGCAAAGTCCTCGCCCAGCAAAGTCACGCCCAAAACAACGCCCACCAGCGGCATGATGTTGAGGAAAATGGCCGCCTGCCCCGCGCCCACCACCTTGACCCCCATGTTCCAGAAGATCATGGCGCAAACACCGCCTATCCAGACGATATAGACCATGCAGGCCAGGGTCGTGCCGCCCACGCCGTGCACGTCCAGCTGACCGGTCAGCGCGGCGTAGATGAAGGTGCCCGCCGTCCCGAACAGCCCGGCCCAGGCCGTGGTCGTCAGGGGCGGAAGATGGCGCATGACGCGGAAACCCGTCAGGGAATAGACGGCCCACCCCAGCTGGGCGGTGAAGAAAAGCAGGTCCCCCTTGTTGAAGGAGATATGCAGCAGCACGTCGATCTGTCCCTTGCTGACGAGGAACAGCGCCCCGGCCACGGAGAGCAGGATCCCCAGCAGTTCGATGGGCAGTAGGCGCTCGCGCAGGAAGATCAGGGCCACCAGGGCCGTCACGGCCGGAGTGGTGGTGGCGATGAGGGTGGCGTTGCTGACCGTGGAGAGCTGCAGGCCGGTGAACTGGGCGATATTGTTGAGCGCCACACCGGTGATGCCCATGAGCAGCAGGGCCGGCATCAGGCGCAGCGGCGGCAGGAGCGGCAGGCCCCGCCAGCGCATGAGCGCGAAAAACGTGATGCTCATGAGCAGATAACGCACCGCTGTCATGGTGGACGGGTTCAGTTCCCGCATGGTGATCTTGACCAGCAGCGGCTGGGCGCCCCACAGGGCGGCCGTCAGGGCCAGCAGGGCAAAATATCGGCTTGTGGCTGTCGTCATGATCTTCTCCAAGGGCCTTACTGAGGACGCATCGTATCGCAAAGTAAAAGATTTTTCGAGACTTCCGCACGGCAGGGACCCGCTGGGGCCCCGGTCCGGCGCCGGCATGGAAGGGCCACGGCAACAGGCAGCCAAGCAGCACGTTTTTTACGCCTTGCCGGCCTCCTCCGCCGTGTCCTCCCCTCCGGCCCGCCAAGGGCATCTTTATGGATCAGCAAGCCCTTGTGGCTGGAGAAAATGCCGCACGTATCCTGCATTATTTTGATATGATTCGATCTTTATGTTTAAAAGGTAAAAATAATTGAAAACAACTTTCAATTCCATTGACATCAATTTTCAATCATGGCATCTTGTGCCCAACAAAACACATTACCACAGGAGCCACCATGCCGAGATTGGAAAACCTTCCCCAGACCCGGATCTCTTTCCGCCGCAGCGCCAACAACCTGCATATCGCCACCGGTGAGGATCTGGATCTGGAACAGGCCCGTGCCATCCTGAACCTCATGCGCTGCCACAGCAACGACTGCAACAAATTCTTCATCGACGTGCGCCACGTGACCTGCATCCAGCCTGCGGCGGCCGCCGCCCTGCGCTCTGCGCCCCAGGCTTCCATCGCGCCGCAGCGCATCCACTACAAAGGCTCCCGCGGCTTCGAGCTGGCGGCGAGCGGCAACAAGGTCCTCATCGTCCCTGAGAAGGCAAAGCATGTTTGCAAGGGCACCTGCCCCAACTGCCGCTGCAAGGACAAAAAGGCCCGCGCCAAGGCGCGGAATACGGCCCGGGCGGCCATGGCGTCGGGGGGCGCCGCCGTCGCCTGATGGATGTGAACCTCAAACAGTAAGGAAGAAGGTCATGAAAAAGATTTTTACCCTCATGCTGGCCGCCGGCATGCTCCTGGGGGCCGCCAGCGGCGCCAAAGCCATCGATTTCAAGGCTTCCGGCGAATGGCTGGTGGGCTTCGGCCTTGGTGACGGCAGCCTCATCAAGGACGTGGACAACAAAAAACGTCACCACGAGGATACCTTCAGTGCCGGCCAGCGCGTCCGCCTGCAGCTGGATGCCGTGGCCTCCGAATCCCTGTCCGGTACGGTGTTCTTCGAGATCGGCGACCAGATGTGGGGCCAGTCCGAAAGCGGCGGTGCCCTGGGCGCCGACTCCACCAGCGTGGTGAAGCTCAAGAATGCCTACATCGACTGGATGGTCCCCAATACCGACCTCAAGCTCCGCATGGGCCTGCAGGCCGTGGCCCTGCCCAACGTGGCCGGCGGCTCGGCCATCATGGACGGTGACGCCGCCGCCGTGGTCGCCAGCTACCAGTTCAACGACAACGTGGGCCTGACCGCCCTCTGGATGCGTCCGCTCAACGACAACTATGCCGGCCGTACCCATGGCGGCAAGGAAGATTACCAGAAGAACTACCTGGACAACATGGACCTCTTCGCGCTCATGCTGCCCCTGAAGTTCGACGGCGTGGAGCTGACCCCCTGGGCCATGTACGGCATGCAGGGCAAGAACGCCCGCTTCAACAAGGGTGAGGTGGAGACCGCCGACGGCGCCCTGAGCGTGACCCTGCCCGGCTATTATCCCGGCATGAACTTCGGCCCCGGCGGCCTCGGCCACACCGGCAAGGCCTACGGTTCCATGTTCTGGGCCGGCCTGCCCGTGGCCATCACGGCCTTCGATCCCCTGAACATCGAATTCGACATCAACTACGGCTATGTGGAAGCCATGGGCCGTTACGACGTGCTCAAACGCGGTGTCGAATCGGTCCTGGGCAACAGCAAGCGTGGAGGCTGGCTGGTCAAGGCCCTGGTGGAATACAAGATGGACTGGGGCACCCCCGGCATCTTCGGCTGGTACGCCTCCGGTGACGACGGCAACGTCAAGAACGGTTCCGAGCGCCTGCCCTCCATCGCCGGCGCGGGCAACTTCACGTCCTTCATGGGCGACGGCAACCTGGCCTGGGGCACCGGCTTCAACTTCTACGACAACAATCTGACCTACGCCGGCACCTGGGGCATCGGCCTGCAGATCGCGGACGTGAGCTTTGTGGAAGACCTCAAGCACACCTTCCGCGTGGCCTACTGGGGCGGCACCAACAGCCCCTCCATGGTCAAGTACATGGGCTCCGCCGTGGCCTGGGACGACACCACCGCCGCCCAGGACGGCCCCTACCTGACCACCAACGACGGCCTGCTGGAATTCAACCTGGTCAACTCCTGGCAGATCTACGAGAATCTGGAAGCCAACCTCGAGCTCGGCTACATCATCAACATGATGGACAAGGATACCTGGGACAAGAGCTATGTCAGCGAACGTAACTGGTCCAAGCAGGATGCCTGGAAAGCCCAGCTGATCTTCGCCTACACCTTCTAGCCCTCCCGGGGCGGGCCATCCGCCCCTCTCCCGCGCGTGCTTCTCCTTCCCGCGCGCACTCCGCCGCCGCTGTTTTTGCAGGAACAGCGGCGGCCTCTCTTTTCCGTCTGCTGCCCACGGGGCATGCGGCGCCATGGGCGGCAGCCGGAAGGCCCTCCTGTCTAGGGCAGGCGGGCGTACTCCTCTTCGCTGACAGGCTCCAGCCACTGGGAACGGCAGCCCTCACCGGGGACCTCCACGGCCAGATGCACGAACCAGCTGTCCCTGGCCGCGCCGTGCCAGTGCTTGACCCCGGCGGGGATGTGGACAACGTCGCCCTCGTGCAGTTCGCGTGCGGGCTTGCCCCACTCCTGATACCAGCCGCGCCCGGAGGTGCAGAGCAATATCTGCCCGCCGCCGCTGACGGCCTCATGGATATGCCAGTTGTTGCGGCAGCCCGGTTCGAAGGTCACGTTGCCGATGATGACCCCTTCGGTGGAAAGCATGTTCAAATAACTGTTGCCGACAAAATACCGGGCATAGGCCGTGTTGGCACCGCCCCGGGCGAAAGGCCCCCTGTTTTCCTGCATGGTCATTCCCTTTTGTTGATCGTTATGCCCGGCCGGTATGGCCGGACTTGCGGACAGGCCCCACACCATCCCGACCGGAGATCGTCCGCCGTACCGCCGTCCCTGCCGCCCGTCCTGTCACCAGGGGTACGGTTCCCGCTCGGGGACGGCACTTCTGGGGAGACAGGCGGCCTTTCCTCCGGCGCTCTTGCCTGTTCATGCCGTCTGCCCGCGGGCGCCCTTGGCGGCGTCTTCTCTCCCTGCCGTCTTTTCGTTACACTGGACAGGCAGCCCGAACCGGAGGTCCTCATGGCATCCTCAGCCCTGTCCATCAAAGAAGATATCCTTGCCGCCCTGAAAGACATCCTGATGCGGCACCTTCCCGCACCGGAGATCCGCCCCAGCCCCATCGACGGTCTGGTGCTCGTCCGGCGGGAGGACCCGCCCGCACCTGACCGCTGTTTCGAAAGACCGCTGGTGTCCGTCATCGTCCAGGGGAGCAAACGCTCGCTCATCGGCTCGCAGGAATTCGTCTTCCGGCGGGGGCAGTTCCTGGTCTCCGGCATCGACATGCCCAGCTCGTCTTCCTTCTTCGATACGGCCCCCGGGCAGCCCTTCCTCTCCCTCTTCTTCTACCTGGACAGGCAGATCCTGACGGACCTCATGCTCAGGATGCGGCCTGCGGGCAAAGCCCCGCAGGAAGGCGGCCCCGGCGTCGCCGTGGCGGATGCCGAACCGGAATTTCTGGAAGCGGTGCTGCGCCTGGCCGAGCTGCTGGACAAGCCGGAACAGATCGCCATCCGCGCGCCCATGATCATGCAGGAGCTGCACTATCTGCTGCTGATCGGCCCCCTGGGCCATGTGCTGCGCAGCCTCTATGCCCAGGGATCCCAGAACAGCCAGGTCTTGCAGGCCGTTTCCATCCTGCGCCGGGACCTGGGGGCCCCGGTACGCATGGAAAGCCTGGCGCGGCAGGTGGGCATGTCCCTGTCCACGCTCCATCGCCATTTCAAGACCGTCACCGGCCTGAGCCCCCTGCAATACCTCAAGCAGCTCAGGCTCCACGAGGCCCAGCGCCTGATGCTCATGGAAGACATGCGCGCGGCCTCGGCGGCCCTTTCCGTAGGCTATGAGAGCGTGACCCAGTTCAGCAGGGAATACAAACGCATGTTTGGCGAACCGCCCCACCGGGACATCCAGAGGAAGCGTACGCTTGCCCCCATGGGCGAAGCCGGGGCGGGCGGCCTTTAGGACACCCGCGCCATCAATCTGCGGGCCGGGGCATCCTTCAAAGCGGCGGTCCGTCCCCGCTCAGGCCGTATCCTTCCTGCGCGCACGAGCATCCCGCAGCTTCCGCATATCCCGGCAACAGACACCGCCGGGACGCGCGGGGATGCTGATATGCCCGCGCTCCCTAGGCTTCCGGCAGCACGCTGTTGACGCAGGCAAGGGCGTTGAGCGTGCGGGGGAAGCCGATGCAGGGCAGCATCTGCAGCAGGGCATCCACCAGCAGCTGCTTGCCGTTGCCCACGGCGGCATTGCCCTGCACATGGGCCTTGACCTGGGCCTCGCAACCTCCCAGCGCGCTGATGATGCAGAAGGTCAGCAGCTCCCGCAGCGGCAGGTCCAGCCCCGTGCGCGTGTAGATGTCGCCGAAGCAGAACGCGGAAAGATGGCGGACAAGGATCTCCCGTTGCCCTTCAGGGGCCGACGCGTGCATCTTGCTGATGGCGTCCCCGAAGATGCCGGTCTGCACGGCAAGACCTTTTTCGAAGCGGTCTTCTTCCGTCACCGTGCCGCCTTCAGGCAGAGGCAGGGCTATCCCCGCGGCCGCCAGGGCGGCATCCGCATGGCGCAGGGCCGCTTCCGTCCGCGGGAAGCCGATATAGGGCGCGCACTGGTACAGGGCCTCGCGGATCTCTTCCGGGCGCACGCCCTGATGCAGGGCGGCCCGGGTCTCCTCCCCTATCCCTTCCGGTGTCTGAATGGCGGCCAGGACGACCAGCGTGATGAGGCGACGCTGACGCGCATCCAGACTGCCCTGCCCGGCGATCTCGCCATATTCCAGGCGCTCCCGGATGGCCGCCAGTTCGGGCTCCGTCCCGGCCAGCGGCGATGCCTCCGTCTTTCCCAGTTCTTTCCTGTACGCTGCTGCTTTCTGCATCCTGTCCATATTTTTCCCCACGATATGTCCAACGGTTGTGCCGGATACCCGGCATGAGAAGGACGGCCCGCTGCCGCATCCCCGGGAACAGGGGCCAAGAAAAGGCCGCCCCGCTCCCCGTCGGCACGGCCCGGCAGAGCCTGCCACCGCAGGTCCCGGCCGGAAAACGGACCTTTGTCCCGTGCTTACCGGCATACGCCGCCCCGGCTGCCGGGTACAGACCTGTTCCTGGCAAATAGTTGCCCAAAACTGTCGCGGGCTGCTCCACGAAAAAGGGGACACCTTGCGGTGTCCCCTGCATATGTTTTCTGATGAGAAAGGCTGCGTGCGGCAGCCGGGCCCGATGGCTCCTAGGCTTCTTCGGTATCGCGCACCACTTCGAGGATGCCGGACTGACCACGGATGGCCTCGATGACATCATAGAGCTGCGTGGCGTTGCACACTTCCACAGTCAGACGCAGTTCGGCCCGGCCGTCCACCAGCGCCCGCGAGGAAAGCGCCGTGATGTTGATGCCCTGCAGGGCCAAAAGCTGGGCGATGCCGGCCAGCACGCCGCTGCGGTTCTGGGCCAGGATGAAGATGCCGGCCTCGTAGGGCTTTTCCACCTCGCCGTCCCAGTGCACGGAGATGAGGCGCTCCGGCTCCATATTGGCCACGTTGGGGCAGTCCGCACGGTGGACGGTGACGCCCATACCGCGGCTGATGTAACCGATGATGGGGTCCCCCGGCACCGGGTTGCAGCACTTGGCAAAACGCATGAGCACGCCGTCACAGCCGGAGATACCCACGCCGTCGCTCTTGCGCTTGGCGGCTTCCTTGCTTTCCTTGATGGTGGGCGTGGCCGGTTCCGCGGCCGCGGCATTGTCGGGATGCAGGACGGCATAGAGCTTGTTGAGCACGCGGCGCGGCGTGATGTGCGCATAGCCCACCGAGGCCACCAGCTCGTCCACGTTCTCGAAGTTCATCTCCTGCGCCACGATGGCCAGCTGACCGTCCTTCAGGGCGCGCGCCACATTGAGGTTGACCTTGCGGCCTTCCTTTTCCAGCATGTCGCGGCCCAGGGCCAGGGCATGGGCGCGTTCCTCGGTACGCAGGTAGCGCTGGATGCGGCTGCGGGCGCGGGCCGTCTTGACGATCTTGAGCCAGTCGCGGTTGGGGTTGCGCGAAGGATCGGTGATGATCTCCACGATGTCGCCGTTCTTGAGCGGCGTGCCCAGCGGCATCAGGCGGCCGTTGATCTTGGCCCCGGCGCAATGATGGCCCACCTTGCTGTGGATGTGGAAGGCGAAGTCCAGCGGCGTGGCGCCTTCGGGCAATTCCTTCACATCACCGGCAGGGGTGTAGACATAGACCTCGTCCTTGAACAGGTCCAGCTTGAGCGAATGCATGAACTCGCGCGAGTCCGCTTCGTCGCCCTGGCGCTCGAAGATCTCGCGCAGCCAGGAGAACTGTTCCAGGTCCTTGGAGTTGACCCGGCCCTTTTCCTTGTACAGCCAGTGCGCGGCCACGCCGTGTTCAGCCTGCCGGTGCATCTCTTCGGTACGGATCTGGATCTCGATGCGCTCGCCCTCGGGCCCGATGACCGTGGTATGCAGGCTCTGGTAACCGTTGGCCTTGGGCATGGAGATGTAGTCCTTGAAGCGCCCGTGCACCGGCTTCCACTGCGAGTGCACCAGACCGAGCACGGCGTAACAGTCGCGTATGTCCTTGACCAGCACGCGGAAGGCCATGATGTCGTGCATCTCGTCCAGGGTCAGGGACTGGGACTGCATCTTTTTATAGATGCTGTACTTGTGCTTGATGCGCCCGTAGACCTGCCCTTCCAGACCGTTGGAGGCCAGCAGGTCCTGGATGAGGGAGACCACCTTTTCGATGATCTGCTTTTCCACCACCTGATGCGCGTCCAGCCAGTGGTCGATCTGGTTGTAGATGTCGGGCCGCAGATATTTGAAGCTCAGGTCCTCCAGCTGGCGCTTGAGCAAATACAGGCCCAGACGGTTGGCCAGGGGCGCGTAGATGTCCATGGTCTCCTGGGCGATGCGGCGCTGCTTGTGGGGCTTCTGGAAATCAAGGGTGCTCATGTTGTGCAGGCGGTCGGCCAGTTTGACCATCAGCACGCGCATGTCGTGGCTCATGGCCAGGATCATCTTGCGGATGTTCTCGGCCTGCGCCTCTTCCTTGTTCTCGAAGACGATCATGCTGATCTTGGTGACACCGTCCACGATGTCGGCCACGTCTTCGCCGAACTTGTCGTCGATCTCTTCGATGGTGGTGCCGGTGTCTTCCACCGTATCGTGCAGCAGGCCCGCCGCCACCGTGGGCTCGTCAAAGCCCATGTCGGCCAGAGTATAGGCCACGGCCAGCGGATGGGACAGATAGGGCTCGCCCGAAAGGCGCGTCTGCCCCGCGTGAGCTGTGGCGGCGAACACATAGGCCTTCTGGATCAGCTCCAGATTGGCATCATGGTTGTTGGCCGCCACCTTGTCGAGAATTTCCTGAATACGAATCATAGCGTCCTGCCAGACGGTAAAAAGTTGACGATACCGGTTTTGTCCATGTTCGGCCAACTGTCCCGGCTTGTCAATGACGACGGCCCGGCTGCCGGGGCGAACGGGGAAAGGCCTCCACAGCCTGAGGCAGGCGTGCTGCGGACACCCGGCGGCCTGAGGGGAACAGCTCCTTCCGTCCCCGTCCCGGCACCTCCCGCTCTTCCCTCACTGCCGCAGAGCCTCCCCGGCCCCATAACAACATAACAACAGGAGGCCGCCCCCGAAGGAGCGGCCTCCCGAAAAGCATCACGGTCTGCCCGTGCAGACCGGCATCAGTCGTCGTGATGCCAGCCCAGGAACATCTTGTAGGCCGGGTTGTCGGTCTCATCCACATGCGGATACCCCATGCGGTCGACGCGAGTCAGGAATTCCTCGAAGTCCTCGCGCCGCTCTTCGGGGACTTCCACCCCCAGCAGCACGCGGCCGAAGTCCGCCCCGTGATAACGGTACTGGAACAGGGTGAAGTTGTAGGTCACGCGCATGGCGTCCATGAAATTGAGCAGGGCACCGGGCCGCTCGGGGAAGAAGAAGCGGATCAGGCGTTCGTTGTGCACCTGGGGGGCATTGCCGCCCACCATATGGCGCAGGTGCAGCTTGGCCAGTTCGTTGTCCGTAAGGTCGCAGGCGCTGAAACCGGCGGCCCGCAGGTCGTCCAGCACGGAGGCCACCTCGTCGCTGTTCTTGATGTCGATGCCCACCAGCACATGGGCGTTGACCGGGTCGGCGAAGCGGGTGCACAGCTCGGTAATGTTGCGGCTGCTGATGGCCTGCACCAGCTGACGGAAGCTGCCCGCCTTTTCGGGGATGGTCACGCCCAGCAGCGCTTCGCGGTTGGCGCCGAAGCGCGCCCGCTCGGCCACATGGCTCAGGCGGTCGAAGTTCATGTTGGCGCCGCTGACCACGGCCACCAGGGTGGTGTCGCGCAGGTTGCCCGCGCGGGCATAGGCACGCAGACCGGCCAGGGCCAGCGCGCCGGCCGGTTCGGCCACCACGCGGGTATCCTCGAAAATGTCCTTGATGGCGCCGCAGATGGCGTCCGTATCCACGGTGATGATGTCGTCCAGCAGGTCACGGCAGAGGGCGAAGGTCTCCTCGCCCACCAACTTCACGGCCACACCGTCGGCGAACAGGCCCACGTCCTTGAGCTCCACACGATGGCCGGCCATGATGGAACGGCGCATGGCGTCGGAGTCCACAGGCTCCACGCCGATGACGCGAATCTCGGGCCGCAGGTTCTTCACATAGGCGGCCACGCCGGCGGCAAGTCCGCCCCCGCCGATGGGCACGAAAATGGCGTGAATGGGGTCGGGATGCTGACGCAGGATCTCCATGCCGATGGTGCCTTGTCCGGCGATGACATCGGGGTCGTCAAAAGGCGGGATGAACACGTAGCCGGTCTCCTTGATGAGATCCAGCGTATGCCGCCAGGCATCGCTGAAAGACTCGCCGAACAGCACCACCTGCCCACCCAGACGGCGTACGGCATCCACCTTGATGGCGGGCGTGGTCACGGGCATGACGATGACGGCTTCGCACCCCAGACGACGGGCGGCCAGGGCCACGCCCTGGGCATGGTTGCCGGCCGAGGCGGCGATGACGCCGCGGCGCAGCTCTTCGGGGGAAAGACGGGCCATCTTGTTGTAGGCGCCGCGCAGCTTGAAGGAAAACACAGGCTGCAGGTCGTCCCGCTTGAGCAACACGCGGTTGCCCAGGCGGCGGGAAAGGCTCACGGCCTCATCCAGCGGGGTCTCGACGGCCACGTCATAGACCCGGCTCAACAACACCTTGTTCAGGTACTCGCTATGATTCGACATGGAAAACATCCCTTGTAAAAACGGTGCGCCGCCTGCTCACGCCAGAGGCAGGCGGAATCTTTGGAGCATATACCCATTACACACGCCCCACAAGGGGCCGGGAGCCGCATTTCCGCAGGGCAGCGGCATTTCCGGCCACAGCCGTACCTGCGGAGTGACCTTCTCTCCCTGCACCACGTTCCCGACCTGCTCGATACCTGCCGCGCGCATCAGCCCAGTCCGACCCGCAACATGATGGCAGCCTCACGGGCATGGCCCCGGACCCGACTATCTTTTCCCAGTACGGACCGGTATCTGCCGGGACAGCCATGTGCAAAGCCTTCCTCCCAGCCACGAAAAAAGACCGCCATCCCCAAGGACGACGGTCTTTTTACCTCAACGCTTTTCTCCTGCCCTCTCCGGGGCAAATGTCTTGCACTATGCTCTTGTCCCGCCCGCTACAGAGCCGGAACAGCCTGACGCTATTTTTTCAGGGCCAGCGAATCCACGATGGCCTGGGCCTGGGCATCCTCCACCTTTCCGGCCAGCAGGACGAGCACATGCCTGTCAGCGCCCAGAGCCAGCACGCCCCGCATAGGGATGTTCCCCGCGTGGCCCTGCATCTCGTAGACATCATCGGCCCGGGGGCGGACATCCGGGGCGTCCAGCATCTTGCGGTACTCCTCCACGATGTCGGCACGACTGCGCGTCCCGTTGAGACCTGTCACCAGGCTCACCATGATGCCGGCATCCGGGGAAAGCATGGTCACGGAGCCTTTGTCCTGGGCCTCGATGGTCCAGCCTTCGGGGATGTCCACCGTGAAGAAGCTGTCCGCCCCCAGGGGAGAGGCCACGGCGGGCGATAAAGACATCCAAAGGCCAGCTACTCCAATAAACAGTAAAAAAGTCTGTAATTTATTATTAAATATTTTCATGACTATTTTTGTAATCATCTATTTTATAAATATAAACAATCAACGCAAAACAACTTATCATAAATACCCGTGCTGTAAACCAGTAATGAATTGCAGAATGATTTGCTAAAATACATACCCATAAAATGGGCATCCCGCCTATAAAGAGTAATGGCATCCCGTTGTTGATATTCCAAAAAATTTTTTTCCGGAAAAAAAGAAAGATTGGAATAAGACCAACCAATAAACGACCATTCATAGTGAGGGCCTGAAGCCATATCGGCATTTCTGTTGGACGAGGAATAGAACCTCCGATCCTATACATTGCCTGATGATAGAAATCAGCAATAATATTCTGCTGAAGAATATATGTTGCTATTAATGGCTTTGCCATCCAAAATAATCCATAGCCTATCAACCATAAAATACAATACAAAAAAATACTCGTAAAATTAGTTCTCTTTTCTTTTGCATAAATAATAAGCAATGGAATTCCCAACGTCAGCAATGGTACTGACAGTAAATCAAAAAATGCAACAGCCATCCCAGTTATAAAGAAAAATATAGGATATGTCTCTTTTTTTATCCTCGTCACTAAGCTTCCTGCAGCATAAACAATAAAATATGCTGAATAAAATTGAAAAGACAACCAAGCAGTAAGCCATCCATACAGGAGAAAAGAAACTACTAACCCTTTTGCTAAAAAATCCGAAATCCTCTTTACAGAAAAATAAATTATACTTATGCCCAGAATATGAACAATCAATCCAAGATATTTTATTTCTTCATAAGGAAAAAACATCAAAACTGGACGTAAAAAGACGAGATATCCATGCCAATAACGTCCGTATTCCGGGACCATAGCTCGCTCAAAAATATTATCTCCTGGTGCTATGGCAGCTTTGAGCATTTCACGGTCAGTAAATTTATCCTGCTGCAAGTAATGGGCCCATGAACTTAAAAAATATGTCCATGGCATCGGCAAGTAATGCTCAAGAACTTTTGGATATATTTCTCCATTTGATATCTTACATATCCCTATAGAAGCATTACTCTCTATATCTCCATCCAAAGAAAAGCTCAAAAACAATAAAGAACAACAAATAGAGATAAGCAGTAAGTATACAAACAGTCCCTTAGTAATAGATTTTATTATTTTTCTAGTCATCATAATTCAAAAATCTATTTAGATGAAAATTCCTTGCACACGGCGATGATGAAGGCCAGCATGAAGGAAAACACAGCCATGGCGCCGAAAACGATGGCGAGGATGCTCAGATTGTCCACAAAAGGCGATGCCATATTGCCGTAACCGGCACCGGACCAGGCCGAGAAGCAATAGCCGTAGCTGCACACGAACAGCACCAGGAAGGCCAGGGCCACGAACGCCAGTCTGTCTCGGGAGGCCAGGCGTGCCAGCAGGCTGACGCCCCGGCCCGGCAGATGCGTACCGGCCAGCCCCGCCGCCACGACTCCCAGCCCCATGACCTGCATGCCCAGCATGAGCAGCATGGCGAAGGTCACAAAGCTTTTGTTGGCAAAGGTCACGCTGCCCACGGACAGGGGACCGGAGAGCAAAAGCAGCACGCCCAGCAGGCCCACGCCCATCAGGGCCAGCGCCGGATACATATACAGCCAGTGCGGCGCATAGGTCAGCAAAAAGCAGAGGTGGCGCCAGCCATCGCGCCAGGTACGCAGATGCGGCGGACGGCTGCGGCCATCCTTGTCCAGCGTGGTGGGGACCTCGGCCATGCTGAGGCCGTACATAGAGGCCTTGACCACCATCTCGGAGGCGAACTCCATGCCGGTGGTCTTCAGGCCGCAGCGACGGATGGCCTCGGTATTGAAGCCCCGCAACCCGCAATGGAAGTCACCGATGCTGATGCGGAAGAACAGGCGCCCGATCCAGCTCAGGACCGGGTTGCCCAGATAGCGATGGAGCGGCGGCATGGCCCCGGGAGCGATCCCGCCCTTGAAACGGTTGCCCATGACCAGATCCACGCCCTGGCGCAATTTGTCCACAAAGACCTGCAGACTGGAGAAGTCGTAGCTGTCATCGGCATCGCCCATGATGGTGTACTTGCCGCGCGCGGCAGCGATACCGCCCAGCAGGGCCGCGCCGTAGCCTTTTTGCGCCACATCCACGACCCGGGCGCCCAGACTGCGGGCGATCTCCTGGGATCCGTCCGTGCTGCCGTTGTCCGCTATCAACACTTCACCGTCAACGCCGGAACGCTCCAGATAGGCCTTGGCCTTCATGATGCAGGTGGCCAGCGTCTCGGATTCGTTCAGGCAGGGCATCAGGATAGTCAGTTCACAGGTATCTTCCATAGTTTTTCCCCTTGATCGGATACGGCCGCACCGCATCCCCCTCATCACCGGCCAGATTGTGCCGGCAACACGATCTTTTCAGGCAATTCCCGTTCTCCTTCACGCCAGGCATCAAGCCGCAGGAGGAGCGGGAACCCCTCACCTTCGTACAACCCCAGCTCCTTGCCGTAGCGCGCCACGAAATCGGCGGGGACACGCCACAGGAGCAGATAATCCACCTTCTGCCGTCGCGCCGTGGCCCGCAGATCGGCAGGCAGCGTACCACCGAGCAACCGTTCCTCCGGGGAATCCACTGGATTGAACTCCAGCACTTCACTCACGCAGTCAGCGCTGCGTTCCGGCATTACCAGATAACGGCAGATCATGCCATACTCGTAGGAAGCCTTTCCGGCCACGAGCCACCAGGAACTCCCTTCCGGCGTAGACTGCTGCAGAATTCGGGCGGCTTGCTCCATCTCTGCCAGATGTCCGGGGATATCCGCAGGACGTTGCAGCGAAAAACACACGGCCACGGCCATGAGTACCACACTGAAAAAGCGTACGAGCCTGACCTGCCACAGATGCCCCTGTTTTGCAGCACGCAACAGGAAAAGAAAGATCGTCCCGACCAGCAGGGGCCCCATGGCAACGGCGGCGTAGCGTTCATAACTGGCCGCGGAAGCCAGCTCCCGAGCATCCATATAGGCCATGGTCGCATACGCATGGGCGACCCCCCAGGCCCAAAAGCCTGCCACCAGAAGCAGCGCGGCAAAGCCCCTGCCCTGGGGCAGCAACCGGGGATCCTTGCGCAGCAGGTACCAGCTCCCGCCACAGGACAGGAGCAGCAACACGGCCGTACCGGTCGCGAACGTCAGCAGCCCTATGGCAGGAATACTGACGAGGGGCCGCATCAGGAACGCCCAGGCATACACAGGAATGGCATCGAGGATGGTCTCCAGCCCCCAGCTATTGGCCATGGCAGAAAAATCCGCCCCGGCCGCTCCCGTGATGCAGATGGCTCGGTAGATCTTCCACAGCCCCCAGCACAGGACAGCCGGCCAGACCACGCCGACGATCGACCATACGACATGCCGGAACCTTTGCCTTGCCACACCCCAAAACTGCCGCAGGGCAAAGGCTCCCAACACACACAGAACAAGCAATATCCCGGTAGGCTTGCACAGGATGAGCACAGCGCAGCCCCCCTGCAGAAGAAGACGCAGCAGCCGTTCCCGACAGGAGAAGACCACCAGCAGGGCAAGTGCCGTATAGAGTGCTGTCTGCAGGCTTTCCCCATAACCGAAGATATAGGAACCATAGTCCACATGCGCTCCCAGAGAACGCAGCAGACCGAACGTCAGCAGGGCACAAAAGCAGACCGGCCAGAACGAAAGGCCCCGTTCCCGGGCCAGATGGATGACGACACCCGTGGCGGAAAGCAGAACAGCGGCTTCGCCCAGAGCTATGGCAGGCTCCGAGAAGGTCCCCATGGGCTGGAGCAGGGCCTGCAGGATGGTGACCATGGGCGGATAGAGCAGCACCGAATCATGCCGGGGCAGGACGGAGCCCCAGGCCCAGAGACCGTTCTCCCCCACCAAATGCTTGACGAAGCCGCCCCAGAAGAATTCGTCCCAATAGACGAGCCTGGCCCCGGCATAATGCCAGGCGAACAGGAGCAGCAGGCCCGCAAACAGCAGGGAAGGCGCCGCCGTACGGAGATAATGACGCCGGGGGGCCCCTGCGGTGAACAGGGAAGCACAGACCGGCAACAGGGAGAGGAAAGACAGGACAGCCACGGCAAGGCGGACTTCATGGTACACGCCCCCCATGGCCGCGAGGACCTGCAGCAGGGACGTCACACAAACGGCCAGAAAGGGCGCGCACCAGGGCGCAGCCAGACGCCAGGCCAGAAAGATGCTCAGGCAGGTCAGTGATCCGACAAAAAACAAATCTTCCTCCTTGAGGGCTCGCCATGCGGCACCATGCAACCACGTTCCATCCGCCCGGATGCATAGCCGGGCCGGAGAGAGGTTGCCGGCAAATACGCGATGGCACGGCAAAGGGCAAGCCATGCCCTCCATAGTCGCAGGCCGGGCCTGACGTCCCGACAGGCGACCGGGGCCTTCTCCGGCTTTGCTGCCGGGCCCCCTGAGCCGTACCATCCTGCGTGTTTCTCCTTCCGTGGAAGAACACGCTGAGCCTACCCTTCCCCAGACTTGCGGGCAAGCTCATTCTCGTTCTTCGGCTTTGCCTCCGCACCAGCATCCTGCCTGTACTGGGGAACATATCCCCCAGTCCTCCTTATGTCCGTGACAGGAAGAGGCTCTTCCCCCAGTGCCGGGAGCCATGCCTCTTCGTGAGGAATAGCCCGTAAGCAGACGGACTTTCCGCCAGAAATGAAAACAGGGAGGAGCCTTTGCTCCTCCCTGTCCGTACATCTTTGTTTTTGCGCCACCGCTTCTGTCGGCCCGGCTGTCTGTTATTCCTGACCGCCCTTTGCCTGGGCGCGGCTCTGGAATTTTTCCCTGTCCACCACCACACGCTCGTGGCTGCCCTCTCCGATGGGGCCGACCTCGTCATAGGCGGTCACCGCAAAGGTCAGGCCGCGTCCGTTGGCCGAGACCGCCGTCAGTTTCGCCTCAAAGCGCACCTTCATGCCGCAGGGGGTGGGCGCCATATGGCTGATGTCCACCCGGGTGCCCACGCTGGTCATGCCTTCGGGCAGGCAAGGACGTATCGCTTCCATGGCGGCGCGCTCCATGCCCATGATCATCATGGGGGTGGCCAGCACCCGGACTTCACCGCTGCCCACTGCCGCGGCCAGCATCCCTTCTTCCACTGTCGTTTCCCACTGCCCCGTCATCCCGGCTTTCGGCATGGTCTCCATGATGTCTCTCCCTGTTGCGGATACGGATATCTCCTGTTCCTGAACAGGAACGGCCTTCCTGTCAAGCGGGAGGCCCCTGTGCACCGCCAGCCAGGCATACCAGGCGGTCACATCGCTGCGTAGACGATCATCGAGAAGGGCCAGAGCCGCATCACGCATCGGCTGCGGCACGCCACCGTAAAAGGCTTCGGCTATGCTCCCGGCGATGGCGGCCTGCGTATCGCTGTCGCCCCCCAGCCAGACGGCATTGCGCACGGCCTCCTCGAAAGAACGGCTTTCCAGAAAGGCGATGATGGCTTCGGGGACGGACTCCTGACAGCTTTCCTTATGGCGGTAGGCTGGTCTGATCTCGGCCAGGGATCGGCTCAGGTCATAACCATAGCGGAAGGAGACATAATCGCGGATGGCGTCCCGTCCGGCACCGTCCCGGGCCAAGAATATGGCTGCCGCCGTAGCGCAGGCGCCCTTGATGCCCTCGGGATGGTCATGCGTCACGGAGGCGCTCAGGGCCGCATAGCGTTCAGTTTCCTCCAGGCTGCCACAGGCCCAGCCCACAGGCGAGACGCGCATGGCCGAACCGTTGCCGAAACTGTTGTACGGCGCGCGGCTGCCCGTGACGATCCAGCGGAAAAAGCGTTGCCCGTAGCCGGCCCGGCTGTAGGCACGACCATATTCGTGCATGGCGTCGATGAAGGCCTCCCGGCAGGCCTGCTCCTGACCGTAGGCCTGCATCAGCCCCCGGGCCACGGCCACGGTCATCACCGTGTCGTCCGTGAAACGGGAACGGGGGGAAAACAGGGGAAAGGCTTCCGCAGCCCCCTGCCACGGATGGAATTCATACGGACTGCCCACCATGTCACCGATGATGGCTCCCAGCATGATAGATCTCCTTGATACGCTGCGCCGCGCCGAAGCGATACGCTGCTCCTTTCCGGCAGGAAGACAGCTCTCCCGGAACGGCGCTCTTCAAAGAAAAGGGACTGGCTGCGGCAGGAGGGACAAGGATCCCGCCCGGGCCGCCTGTCCGGGAACAAAGATACCGATACCGCCAGGACAGGACATTGGCCACTATCACGCATCCATGATCCGGCCTGTAAGGAATGGTCGCCCCTTCCGGCTACGGGTGCTCTTCCCCTGCCGGGCACTCCTGCAAGTCGCGGACTGGCCGAAGGGGCGAAATCTTTCAGTATTTCCCCTTGCGGCAGAGATGGCTACGGCCGTTGGGTACGGCCGGTTTGGCCGTACCAAAGGGGCTCCTGGTCGTACAGCAGGTGCCGCGCTGGCCTCCGGCGCTTACCGTATGTCCGTTGCAGCGGACATCGCCGCAAACATCGTAAGATATCGTTCCCGAAAAACTGCAGATGAGGCACTCAGGCATGGCTTAGCTCACAGGAGAGGAGTGACACTGTCGCGCAGTGAATGTCTCACCCTGCTACAGGATCGTTCCAGATTATGGCAAATATCCAGATAAAACAAAAATACCCTCTAACTTTTTGAAATATAAAAAAGATTTGGTCAATATTCATGATTTCGAGAGGATGTCCAAAGCCGGAGGAATATCTGGAAATACCAACACTATCCCGTTTGTTGCTAGGAAGTGGAAGATATTAACCAGGCTGAAAATTTTGGAGAATCTCCGCACTTGCTTTTATAAAAACAATCCTGCAATATCATGCAGGAAAGTTCAGTTTCCCAACAGTTAGTTCTGCAAGAATCACAAATGATATTGGGAGGATAGTGTCATGCAATTAACCAAGGGAGCTATCGGGAACCTCATTAATCGTTACAGGGCAGTGCTCAAAAAATGCCATCTGCTCAATGCCTTTGGCTCACTGGCCCTGGCCGGTATGCTGGCCATGGGCGGTGCCGTTTGCGCAGAAGCCGCTGATGGGCAGAACATCAATATGACCAGCACGCTGGATACCCACGTCGATTCCCAGGGCAATACGACCTATGGGGATGTCTCTGTCTCTGGTGACATCATCGTGTTTGACCAGAGCAAGCCTGCGGGGCAGCAGGCGTATGACATCAATGTCGGCAACATTACTGCCGGAGGTGTGATCAAGGGGGGCGATATCACGACCCACGGCAACATCACCGCTGACCATGTAGAAGCTTTTGCCAATGCTGACGATACCGTACAGCCCGGGAAAAACCAGGGCACTCTGACGGTCTATGGTGCTGTCAATCTTCCTGGTGACAGCAAAACCAGCAGAAGATTCGATATCATCAATACTGAAGGCGCGCACAATGTGCTTGGTAATGTAAGCACCGGTGCGTGTATCAGTATTCAGGGCAATGGCACCGAAAAGAGCACCTTGACCGCCGGCGTACTGGCCATCGGCGGTGAAGGCGGAGGGGGCAGTTTCACCATTGCTGATGGCATGCAGGCAACCATCAAGGAAGTCCGCTTCTATGTCGATGGACGAAAAGCCAGAGTGCACGGTGATAACCCCAACGCGGCTTCTATCCTCGATTTGGACAAACTTGTCCTGCACAACGGCAATATCCTTGCTGAATCCCACTGGGAATCCCAATATGCGATGGGTGTCATCAGGAGCCTTTCCCCTGACGATAGCCGTCAGGGTATCCTGATCGGGGATGGCAATATCGCCGTCGGTGCCAACACCATGCTGGGGATGGGCGAAGGCGCCACGCGCGAGTGGCTCTATGACCTGATGAAGACGAGCACAGGCCATGAAGCGCCTACACGTGATGGTGTAAAGTCCGTGCTGGCACTCAATAGCCCCCTGGAACTCCAGAACGGCTTCAAGGTGTTCATCGACGGTGAACGGAATAGCCCCAACCTGTCTTTCCCTGCCAGCACGACAACCGATGGTGAGTCGCCGCTTATTGACGGCATGACGGCATCCGGCACCTTCACCCAGGGCGCCGATACGATGCTGGTCGTCAATGGTGCCAATGACCAGGTGCATTACGCCACGGGCAGCACTCCGCAAGCAGGCCAGGTGCCCGGTGCGATTTCCTATGTGGCGACCGCCAGTGATGGCACTGTCGCTCTTGGCGATGCGAAGATCGAAGCAGGTGCCAAGCTCCTGATCACGGGCGCACAGACGGGTGAAACCTATGTGGTGCTCGGTGACGGCTTTGACAAGGACAATATCGAATTCGTGAAAGACGAGACCGGCGCCGACACGGCTTGGCAGGGCACGAACCTGCTCTCCGATAACCCGCTGGTTTCCCTGGAACGCGGCAATGACGGTACGGTCACGGGCGAAGCCGTATCTGCCTCTCAGGTCTTCACCGGTCTTGACAGTGAACTGGTCTCGGTCATTGACAGCGCCAACCTGGCCCACCAGATCGGCGTGAGCGAGCAGTATATCAATAATGGTGAAAAGGGCACGCAGTTCCTCTCCAGGGCTGTGAAGATGGCCGCTAACGGTCGTGCTGCCGATGCTGCCACCACCATCGAAAGCGCGGCCCGTATCGCCTTTGCCGGCGCTGTGCCGCAGATGACCAAGATGGCTTCCGACGCGGCCACCAATGCCGTGGTCAACCGTCTTGGCTTCGCCAACCCGGCCGACGGCGCGCAGGCCATAAATGCCGAGGGCAAGATCCTGGATCGCAATACCACCGGCTTCGCCCTCTGGATCGCCCCCCTGTGGCAGAACCAGCACGGCTGGGGCATGGAAGCCGGCAACCTTGATTACGGCTTCAACGGCAACCTGGGCGGCGTCTCCCTGGGCGCTGACTATACCTTCGAGAACGCCATCCGCGCCGGTATCACCTTCAACATCGGCGGCGGCTATGCCGAATCCAGCGGCGGCGACCTCAACAGCACCCAGAACGACATGACCTTCTGGGGCCTGGGCGCCTACGCCGGCTGGCACTACGAAAACTTCGGCCTTATGGCCGACGTCTCCTACACCAGCACCTGGAACCAGCTGGAACAGGATCTCGATCCTGCCATGGGCATGGGCGATCTGGAAGCCGACGTGCAGGCCAGCGCCATCAGTGCCGGTCTGCGTGCTGAATACAAGCTGGAGACCAGTGTGCTGGACATCATCCCGCATGTGGGCGTGCGCTACATGAGCCTCAATACTTGGGGTTATGACGTGGACGCCAACGGCGGCACAGTTATGGAAGGCGACGGTTTCCATCAGGACATCTGGACCTTCCCTGTGGGTGTGACCTTCAGCAAGGACTTCACTCTGGACAGCGGCTGGTTCTTCAAGCCCAGCGTGGACTTCAGCGTGATCCCGGCCGCGGGCGACATCAAGGCCAAGGAAGATGTGCGCTTCACGGGTATCCCGGCCGTTGCCGAGATGGAGACCCAGATGATGGACTACTTCACCTGGCAGGGTGGCGTCGGTCTGGAACTGGGTAATGACAACATGAGCATCGGCGTGAACTACACGCTGCAGGCTGGCCAGCACACCACCGGTCACGGCGTGTTCGGCAGCTTCCGTTACGAGTTCTAAAATCCCGGGCACGACGGCTGCCGAAAGTCGCAGCCACCGAGCTTGAAAAGGGCCGGTCTCCGAACCTTCCGGAAGACCGGCCCTACTGTTTTAGGCGTTGCAACGGCCGCCCCGTTCTCTCCCCCACGACATGTCCGCAGCACGCGATACATCCATACTGAAAAATGGATGATCGTTACGCTGGGATTGCAAACACCCTCCAAGGAAAAAGCCATGCGTCCCCTTTCCCGCTTCCTGTCCTGTTGTGCCATCTTGCTGTCCCTATCCCTGTCCGGCTGCCTGGATACCGGCCCTGACGTGGTCTGTGTGGACGTGGAGCGTGTCCTCAGTCAGTCCAAGGCGGCGCAGCAGGCTAACGAACACCTGGGCAAAGTCCAGAATATCCTGCAGAACGGCCTGGCTGCCTATCAGGAAGAACTGAAAAAAAGCCCTGAAGAAAAACGCCAGCAGGAGCTGCGTCAGGGGCTGGCCCTGCTGCAACGCCAGATGAGCCTGGAGCAGGCTGCTGCCCGCGACGTGGTCAACAAGCATATGCTGGCCCAGATCGAAGCCTGGCGTGCCGACAAGGGCGACGTGGTGGTCATCGCGCGGCAAAATCTGCTTTCCGCTCCGGCCACGGTCGACATCACCAGTGATATCATCGGCAGGATGGATGCAGGCAGCGTGACATTCGCCGAACTGCCCCGGGTCAGCATCCGTACCCATGCCGATGGCCCTGAGGAGACGGCTCCGGCAGAAAAGGAAAAGCCCGCCAAAACCCCGAACAAGAAATAGGAGGAGACCATGCCTGCTCTGAAAAAGACCCTCGCCAACAGTCCTGCCCCTGAACAGCAGGGCGAACAGCCGCAGATGCGCGTGGCCATGCTGCCCGCCCCCGGAATGAACACCATCTATGCCAATGCCTTCCAGACCACATTTGCCCGTGGCGAGATCCTGCTCACGGCCTGCGTGAGCCGTCAGGAAAAAGATCAACAGGGCCCGGTGCTGGCTATCCAGCCCCAGCAGGCCATCGGTATGAGCCCCGAAAGCGCCAAGCGCCTGGCAGCCGCCCTGGCACAGGTCGTCCAGCAGTACGAGGCCCAGTACGGCGAAATCAGCCTGTAGTGTTTATCCCATTACCCCAACTGTATCTGGGCTCTTATTCTTGCCATCTTTTAGGCCATGAGGAATCCCGCGCCCGTCTTGGATGTGAGGGCGCAAGAGAAATGAGAATCTTCCGCAAGAGAAATGAGAACGTGCCAGAGCATTTTTTATGCTTTGGCACGTTTTTTGAATGAAGATTTTAGGGGCGCGGGCTGTGTGTCAAAACATACACAAAACCACGCCCATTTTTCAGCCCTCAATAATCCAGCCCGCGAAGTCCCCGAACCTGAATACCTCCACGGCATCTTCGCCCAGCTCTCCGGGATAAAGAGGTCGCTGGATTCCCGACAGGGAGAGCTCCTTTCTGACCACGGCTCCGGGTTCCGCGCCCTGGTCCAGCTTGGAAGCCCAGGTCAGCCTTGCCAGGACCGTGGCCGGATAGCCGCCGGGCGGCACCAGCTTGTCAAAGATGATGATGGCCCCGCCGGGGCGTAGCTGCTGCCGCAGGCGGGCCAGCAGCTTTCTCCGGGCGGGCACGGCAAGAAACATGAACACCAGAAAAGCCACAGCCACGTCGAAGGGCTTGTAGTCGAACCGCGTTATATCGGCCCGCAGCGCCCGTCCAGGAGCGTTGTATGCCTCCACCATATCCGGGCATTCATCCAGAGCCGTCAGCCGCGCACAGCGCGCCTCAAGCGTGGGTGCCAGCACGCGGCCCACGTTGCCCGTGGACGCGCCAAGGTCATAGACCTTGCCTTCCTTCGGGATGTATTGCCGGGCTATCAGGCCCATGGCGGCGCTCGCCAGCTCATACCAAGGCAGTTGCTCCCGGACATGCCCGTCAAACTCTCCGGCAAAGCCGTGGAACGTCCAGTCGTGCCCCTGACTCATATGCCCTCCAGGTCCAGCCCCAGCCGTTGGGAAAACGACTTGAGCGCCAGCCGGACAAGGCCCATGCGCTGGCCGTCCGGGTACGGCAGATCGAACTCAAAGCGCAGGCTTTCCGCCAGTTCTCGCGGATGCCATGCCAGTGGCCTGCGACAGCGAACCGTCACCATGCCGTCGGACAATCCGGCTTCCACGGAGCCGAAATACCTGCTCCACAATTCCAGCCATTCCGCTTCCTCAAAGAACTTCTGCGCCTTGGGAGCCGTGGCTATATCCCCCAGAATAACGCCTTTTTCCATGTTCAGCGGGAAATTGCACGCCCTAGATGCTCTCTGGCTCAGAGCTTCGCCCTCCGTGAACCAGCTCCAGGAACTGCTTTTCGTACCGCGTGCCGCCGCGCATACCAGTGTTTCCGGGGTGGACAGGGCCGCCACGATGCGCAGAATATGCTCTCTGTCCTCCGGGAACGGCACGCTGTTCAACACGCTGGAAACGAAAATGGCGCTGAATGGCGTACCAGCCCGCACGGCGGAAAGAAAGCCCATGGCCGAAGCGCGCCCCTTTTCCCTGTTTACCGTGTCACCGTCAGCGGGATACGGCTCAAACTCCGTCACGCGGATGCCTGCGTGCCGGAGCATCCGAGCTTCGTCGCCCTGTCCCGAACCGAAGTCCAGCACGCTTTCCCCGCAGGCGGCCTTCCATTTTTCCATGAAAGCGGCATCCAGCCGCACGTCGGAAAGCCGCTTGTGCCGGTACACCGGCAGCACGAATGCTCGACCAAGATAGGTGCGATGCAGCCATTTCCGCCGGAACGCGCCGTAGCGCAGAAAATCGGCATTGTCCCCCGTAAAGCGGAAGTCCATGCTCAAAAGGTTCAGCATGGCGCGGGCCAGTTCCGCCCGGTCTTCGTCCAGCGTGACCACGGCTATTTCCTTCCGTCCCTTTCGGGCAGCGGCTTCCAGCCTGCCCACGCCGTTGATGACCGTGCCGTCCGGCGTGGTTACGATGGGCAGATTGACGCCGAGGCGCGCCAGCATCCGGCCCACATTGGCGGCATGACGCACGAAGCGGGACACGTTGCGCCGGGCAAGAGGCGAGACTTCCCGCATCTCGGCGGCCATGCAGGAGAAGAAAGCCGAGCTCTCCGGGGAGATGTCCGGCAGTTTTTCGGCCAGGGAATGAACGTCAGCCCCGCGCAGGGCCGCGCTCATGTCCCGCTCTGTATCCTGTATGGCTATGTCATTGGTAGCCCTGTTGAACAGGATATTGATGCCGCGACGCCTTTTTTCCGGCACGTCCACACGCAGCACGGGCACGCGGGCGGCTCCCATGTCCACGGCCACGGCGTACCGCTGATGGCCGGAGAGAATTTCCCCGTCCGTAGTCGCCACCAGCGGCAGCAGGAAGCCCAGCTTGCGCAGGGAGAGCCGCACCAGTTCCAGGCGTTCCGCGTCGGCCTCGCGGGGATTATACAGGGCGGGACGCAGGGCGGAAACGGGCAACAGTTCAATTCTGTTCATACCCCAGCCTCCGCAGGATTTCGGCCTTGATTTCCCTGTCGGTGAAGCCAGCTCCGGTCATAAGCTCCGCTTCCCACTTTCTGAAAGCCTCGCGCTTGACCGGGATACGGTAGGGACCAACAATGATGATGGTTTCAGTTTCCGATTTCTTTTTCGGAATCAGCATAAAACGCTCCGTTCAGGCCGTCGGACGGCTCGGAGCGGGGGATCATGTCCCTCAGATGATTCAGCGTGCCACAACGGGGGCACTTTATTTCCAGGTCGCGGGCGGTTCCTTTGCCCAGCAGCTTGTTGCAATGGCCACAGCGGATTTCCTTCTTTTCCTGCATTTTCAACGTTTCCAGCGGTTGCCCCATGCGTTCCGCCGTGCTAGACCATGCCTTGTCCCGCGTGGACAGACACGACAGGCGGATACTCTGCAAGCGGCCTTTCTCCGCTTGTGGGGCCGTGGTGGGCTTCTCCCAAGCCCGCCGGTGGGGGCGTTGCTGCGCCCCCGCCTCTGTCAGCCCTCACTATGCCGGAAAAATCTGCGCAAAGCCCGGAAACAGCGCGCTCCATGCGAAGGATTTTCGCCCGTTATTCCTTGTCTTTTTCACTGTTTTTTACTAAAATCAGGCTGTTCAAGGTGCTTTCCGCACTCTTCCATCCCTTGCAATGCCGCATGTATCCCGTAAAGGACGCGACGCAGCAACGCACGGTGTCTATATCTACGCGCCCATCCGCGTAGCATCTCGACAGGCCCGCAAACCTTTTTCTTGCCCGGCGCACGTTTCGCTTGCGCGGTAGCTTGTAGCCTGAAAAGTGCCGGTATCCGGCAAAATCCACGCCGTGGGAGGCCGGGAAGACCCGTGTCTTGTTGTTCAGGGTCAAATGCAGCTCGCAGGCCAGGAAGTCCCGGATTTCCGCCAACAGCCGCCACAGCTCCGTTTTGTCTCCGTGCAGCAGAATGAAGTCATCCATATACCGCACATAATAGCGTACTCCCAGCGTATCCTTGATGAAATGGTCGAGTTGATCCAGGTACACGTTGGCAAGTAACTGACTTGTCAGCGCCCCCAGCGGCAAGCCCCGGTTCCCCTCGATACAGTCGGCTTCCTTTACCAGAACGCGCAACACGTTGAGCACATCAGGGTCCCCTATGGTACGGGATACGATGCGCAACAGTATGTCATGGTCGATGGAGTAGAAATACTTGGTCACGTCCGCCTTGAGGACGTACACGCCGCCCCATCTGGCCTCTGCCGAGCGTAACATGGAAGAAAGGTAGTCGCTGGCGGCGTGAGTTCCTTTGCCGACACGGCAGGCGAAGCTCTGAGCAATAAAGCGTCGTTCAAAGCATGGTCCAATAACCTGCACCAGGGCGTGATGCACTACTCGATCCGCAAAACAAGGCGCATGAACTAAGCGGCGCTTAGGTTCAAAGACTTCAAAAGCCCGAAACGGCCCTGGTCTCCATTCCTTGGCGCGCAGGCATTCCCTAATCCGCAGCAGGTTTTCCTCAAGACGGACGTTGAACCGCATGACCTCGTTTCGGTAGCGCTTACCCCGCGAAGCCTCTTTGGCCGCTGTAAGCAGGTTCTCCCACTCCAGCACCTGTTCCCATAGATGACGGGCAGTCTTCGGCATCTGTCTTCCCCAGATTCCCCGCGCCGCGTTCGTTGCCTACTTGCCGCGCGGGGAGGCTGCTGTTTCCCCGCTTCGCACCGGGGAGGAAACGATCCCCTTTTGCTCCTGTACCGTCCCGGAAGCCGTAGCCTCCGGGCTTCCGACGACT
>ERZ773104.1600-NODE-1600-length-28987-cov-7.943073_pt1 | contig 28987 bp, 19 predicted proteins | sample MGYA00511920_ERZ773104 | MGnify/ENA primary metagenome ERZ773104 (study PRJEB29015, sample SAMEA2737857) | human gut metagenome | biome: human gut; feature: human-associated habitat; material: faeces | place: China | collected 2012 ...
GCAGGACGGGCGGCCGCGGTCTCCGTGGCGGCAGACGCAGCGGCAGGAGCTGTCTGGGCCTGGGGGGCTGCGGGCTGTGCGGCGGCCTGCGTCTGGGCGGCTGTTTTGGCCGCGTGCTCAGCACGGGCTTCAGGACTGAAAAATTCCTTTTCAGCCTCCTGCTTGCGTTTGAGATGCTCCTCCTGCTCCACTTCCGCATTCAGCGTGCGCTGAAAATCGGTGGAGACGCGGCGGAATTCTCCCATGGCCTTGCCGAGGGTGCGGGAAACACTTGCCAGGCTCTTGGGCCCCAGCACCACGAGGGCCACAAGAAGGATAACCAGAAATTCCGTACTGCCGATACCGAACATATCTTCCTCTGCTGTTAGTCCTGTGCGTCATGGACGCGGAAATGCTAAAACGCAAAATTACCTGAGCCCGCAGGCCTTGTAAAGTACACCGGCCGCCTGCCGCATCCTCTCTTCGGCAGGCCGGGGCTCTCCGTATGCCAGGGTGTCGATGCTCTCAAGGCATCGTATCCCGGTGAGGAGGTCAGGGCCGTGCGGCACCGCCCCGCAGCAGCATGGGCTGCCGTGCCAGCCAGTCCACGGACAGGCGGGTGATGTCCGTGATGAGGGAAAGGTTCGTTTCGGGGCTCTCCAGCGAGTTGCAGAGGAAGACCGCCAGAGCCACATAGCGGCCATCGGGCAGGCGGAAAAAGGCCAGGTCGTTGTCCGCGAGCTTGACCCCTTGGGCCGTCCTGTCGGAAGAACCGGTCTTGTGTCCGGCGGTCATGCCCTGCGGCAGGCCCTCAAGGATCTTGCCGGGCAGGGCGGGCGTCTTGGCCATGATGCCCGTCATGAAGTCTTTGTGCGCCTGAGGGATATCCGGGGAGCTGAAAAAGCCCAGCAGCATCCGGGCCATGCTGCGCGGCGTGCCCCAGTTGGCATACTGGTTATAGATGTTCTGGTGCATCCAGTCTTCGTTATGGCCGATGAAGACACTGTCCGCTCCCAGACGACGTGCACAGGCCTCCACCACGGACGGGCCCCCCACATATTCCATCAGGATGTCGCAGCCATTGTTGTCGCTGAAAGTGACGGTAGCGTGCAGCAGCTCTTGCAGGCTGAGCCTGACGTCCCGCTGGCCGTATTTGTCCCGCAGGGGACTGTGCGTATCGGGATGGAGCTGTCCGGCACGCACCGGGATCCGGGCGGTCAGCGGCGTATGTTCCTGTTGCATTTTTTCCAGCACAGCCACAGCCAGCGGGAATTTGATGACGCTGAGCAGCGGGAAGGGCGTATCCATGTGGACACCGGCACAGAGACCGTCTTCGGTGAGCAGGGCCACACCGGCCAGGGCTTTTTTGTCCCGCATCAGGGCATGGATGTCCCGTTCCAAGGAAAGGGCGTCCACGGCGGCTTGCGGCGTAGCGGGCAATCCTTCGGCGGCCCGGAGGGGCAGGGCGGGGGAAAGCAGGGCCAGGGAGAGCAAAAGGGCAGGGAAGATGCGTGACATGGAAAGCTCACAGGGATGCAGTGTTCTATGGAGATGTCCAGGAAGGCGGACAGGCCATGAGCGTATTTTTCGGCAGGATAGGGACTGCCCTCGGTCAGGACAAGAGGAAATGTGAGGTCCCGGACTGGACATCAGGGGATGGTACCGATGGCGGGTAGCGTGGGACCGGTGACTCTGCAGGCACTGCGTGATGAGGAAGAAGGCGGGCTGGCGTAATTGCGATCAGCACATGCAAAAAAAGAGCTGACAGACTGTCTGTCAGCTCTTTTTTCATGCTGTCTTCACAGTGCGGCAGCACCGTGTCCGGGAGCAGGACAAGAGGCCTGTCGATCCGGCATTATTCCCACTCGATGGTGCTCGGGGGCTTGGAGGAGACGTCGTAGACCACGCGGTTGACGCCCTTGACTTCGTTGATGATGCGGCCGGACATACGGGCGATGAGGTCGGCGGGCAGGCGGGCCCAGTCGGCGGTCATGGCGTCCACGCTGTCCACCACGCGCAGGGCGATGACGTGCTCATAGGTACGGCCGTCGCCCATGACGCCCACGGTCTTCAGCGGCAGCAGCACGGCAAAGCCCTGCCAGACCTTGCGGTACCAGCCGGATTCGCGCAGTTCCTCCTGCACGATCTTGTCGGCCTGGCGCAGGATGTTCAGGCGTTCCTCGGTGATCTCGCCCAGCACGCGGATGGCCAGACCGGGACCGGGGAAGGGATGGCGCCAGACGATGGAATCGGGCATGCCCAGCTCGGCGGCCACCTTGCGTACTTCGTCCTTGAAGAGTTCGCGCAGGGGTTCCACCAGCTTGAGCTTCATGGTCTCCGGCAGGCCGCCCACATTGTGGTGGCTCTTGATGACGGCGCTGGGGCCCTTGTGGGACACGGATTCGATGACGTCGGGGTACAGGGTCCCCTGGGCCAGGTATTCCACTTCGGGCAGCTTCTTGGCTTCTTCGTCGAAGATGTCGATGAAGGTGTGGCCGATGATCTTGCGTTTCTTTTCGGGATCTTCCACGCCCTTGAGCAGGTCGAGGAAGCGATCCTGGGCCTGGACGAAGTTGAGGTTCAGGTCAAAGTGCTCGCGCAGGTAGCTGACCACTTCCTCGCCTTCGTTGAGGCGCAGCAGACCGTTGTCCACGAAGATGCAGTGCAGGCGATGCCCGATGGCCTTGTGCAGCAGCACGGCCACCACGGTGGAGTCGATGCCACCGGAAAGGGCGCAGACCACGTGCTTGTCGCCGATCTTCTCGGCCATTTCCTTGACCACACGTTCCACGAAGCTGGACATGCTCCAGTCGGGCACGATGTTGCAGACCTTGAACAGGAAGTTGCGCAGCATGGCGTCGCCGTCCACGCTGTGGTGCACTTCGGGATGGAACTGCACGGCGTAGATCTTGCGGCTTTCATCGGCCATGGCGGCCACTTCGAGGGTGGGGGTGCTGCCGGTGATCACGAAGCCGGGCGGGGGGGTCTTGACCTTGTCGCCGTGGCTCATCCACACGCGGCTGGGCTTGGAGCTGTCCAGGCCGTCCCACAGGGCGCAGGAGGCTTTCAGGGTCAGATCGGCCGGGCCGTATTCACGCGTCAGGGACTGGGCCAGTTCACCGCCCAGGTTCTGGGCCAGCAGCTGCATGCCGTAGCAGATGCCCAGCACCGGCACGCCCAGTTCCAGGAAGCCCTTGTCCAGAGTGGGAGCATCGGCTTCGCCCACGCTGGCAGGACCGCCGGAAAGAATGATGGCCGAAGGAGCCATAGAGGCCACTTCGGCGGCGGTGACGTTGCAGGCATGGATTTCGGAATACACGCCGGCTTCACGCACACGCCGTGCGATGAGCTGGGTGACCTGCGAACCGTAGTCAATGATAATGACCTTGCTGTGCGCCATGAGTGTTCCTTGCAATGTATGCGGACGCCGCCCGGGAGGGACGGCGTCCTTTATATAATGTCATGAACGGGCAGCCTGGCTGCCGGAAAACAGGATGCAGGCATCAAACGGATGCGGGCGGTCGCTGCAGCGATCGCCCGCAGGTCTGAGGCTAGTTGTCGATGCGATAGTTGGGGGCTTCCTTGGTGATGATGACGTCGTGCACGTGGCTTTCACGCAGGCCGGCCGCCGAGATCTCGCAGAAGGTGGTGTTCTCGAACAGGTCGTTGAGGGTGCGGGCACCCACATAGCCCATGCCGGAACGCAGGCCGCCCATGAGCTGGTAGATGGCTTCCATCACATGGCCACGGTAGGGCACGCGGCCCACGATGCCTTCGGGGACCAGCTTCTTGCTGCGTTCCTGGAAGTAGCGGTCAGAGCTGCCGTCCTTCATGGCGTCGATGGAGCCCATGCCGCGGTAGATCTTGTAGGTACGGCCCTGGTAGAGGATGGTTTCGCCCGGGCTTTCTTCGGTACCGGCGAACAGGGAGCCGATCATCACGGAGTGGGCGCCCACCACGAGGGCCTTGACGATGTCGCCGGAGAACTTGATGCCGCCGTCGGCGATGCAGCAGCGGTCCATCTCGCGGGCAGCACGGCTACCGTCCATGACGGCGGTCACCTGCGGCACGCCCACACCGGCCACGATACGGGTGGTGCAGATGGAGCCGGGGCCAATGCCTACCTTGACGGCGTCGGCGCCGGCTTCGAGCACGGCGCGGGCACCTTCGTAGGTGGCCACGTTACCAGCCACCAGCTGGCAGTTGGGGTAGGCGGTCTTGACCTTGCGGATGGCCTTGAGCACGTTCATGGAATGACCATGGGCGGAGTCCAGGACGAGCACGTCCACACCGGCCTGGATGAGCTGCTCGGCGCGCTCGTCGCAGTCGCGGCCGATGCCGATGGCGGCACCCACGCGCAGACGACCGGCGCTGTCCTTGCAGGCATTGGGGTATTTCTGGACTTTGTCGATGTCCTTCATGGTGATGAGGCCGCGCAGGCGCTCGTTCTCGTCCACCACGAGGAGTTTTTCGATGCGGTGTTCGTGCAGGTGACGCTTGGCTTCTTCCAGGGAGGTGCCCATGGGCACGGTGACCAGGTTCTTGCTGGTCATCACTTCGCCCACGCGGATGGCGGAAGCGTCTTCGATGAAGCGCACGTCACGGTTGGTGAGGATGCCCACCAGCTTGCCGTCATCCACGACGGGCAGACCGGACACGCGGAAATCCGCCATCAGATCCAGGGCTTCCTGCACGGAGTTGCGGGAGGAAACGGTAACGGGGTCAAGGATCATGCCGCTTTCGCTCTTCTTGACGCGTTCCACTTCCAGGCGCTGGCGTTCGATGGGCATGTTCTTATGGATGATGCCGATGCCGCCCATGCGCGCCATGCTGATGGCCATGGCCGATTCGGTGACCGTGTCCATGGCAGCGGAGAGCAGGGGGATGCGCAATTCGATGGAAGGAGTGAGCCAAGTGGAGATGTCCACGGCGTCGGGAGTCACTTCCGAATAGCTGGGGACAAGCAAGATATCGTCAAAAGTCAGGGCCTTGCCGCGATTGGTGAACATATTTGCCTCGTAATGTGCTGGAATTGTTCAACAAAATTTAATATATAATCATATACATTCCGGCAGCTTCTGTCAATGCAAGAAAAGGGCCGGAAGGACGGTGCGGGGCGGACAAAATTGGGGGTGGGCCCGCAGGGGAGAGGAGTTGGTGTCTTCATAGGAGCGGATCTGGCCTATATATATTAATGTAGTGAGGCGGGGCCATGTTGCCCGGTCAGGTGGGATATAGCGGGCATGCGCTGTCCCGCTCCCAACGGGTTCAGCTGCAAGAGGTCTTGGGACGGACCGTATTGTCTGTCGCGTACGCTGGTGGTTATGGCGGAGCGTGGCGTCCAGATTTGCGAAAGCCAGGCAGCACGGCATTTTTTTGTGAGATTTGGCCAGCGGGCTACCGGATGGCTGCCATGGCGCTGAAAATATCGTTGGTATGGCGGCGTGTACTGGGGGCGCGCGATTTTGACAGGAAAACATCCCGGTTGATACCTCGGTGGGACTTCTTCGCCTCTGACGAGCCCTCTTGGGGTATCCACGTATTTTTTTCTATACCTGACTTGTGCGGGGAGATATTTTTATCACCCTGTAAAAAAAGATGTTTTTTGAAAGTGGCATGTGATATCGCCCCATTTATATCGTTTTTGACTACTTGATATTGACAAACCGATAAAAGGGGTTTAAAAATTTTTACAAGTTCGACGGACAAGCGGACTGCTGCTGTCGACTTTTAAAAAACGAGCTTTTTGCTCCGGCCGTATCGGCCGGGATTCCTGTCCCGCTCCGCACAGGGCAGGAATGGGGTCCCGCAAGGGAAGAAGATCCCATACTGGATGGGATCGAAAGATGCGGAAGTAATGAAGGAAGGTATTATCATGAAGAAGCTTATGACTCTCGCTCTGGCTGCCGCTATGATGCTGGGTGCTACTACCGGCGCCAACGCTATCGACTTCAAGGCCAAGGGCCAGTGGATCATGTCTTTCGACTACGGTATGCACGGCACCTTCGGCCAGGGCAAGGCTGCCAACAACTCCGGCTTCAAGAATGAAGACCAGTTCGAAGCCCGCCAGCGTGTTCGCCTGCAGTTGGACGCCGTGGCTTCCGAAGCCCTGTCCGGTACCGTGTTCTTCGAAATCGGCGACCAGGTTTGGGGCCAGGACAAGACCGGTGGCGCCCTGGGTGCTGACAACAACAGCGTGGTGGAACTGAAGCGCGCCTACATCGACTGGATGGTGCCCCAGACCGACCTGAAGGTCCGCATGGGTATCCAGGGCCTGGCTCTGCCTGCCTTCACCACCAATGCTTCCCAGATCCTCGACGATGACGTGGCCGCCGTCACCCTGAACTACCAGTTCAACGAAAACGTGGCCCTGACCGCTTTCTGGGCTCGTCCCTACAACGACAACTACGGCTACGTGGGCCAGAACGACAAGCAGTACAACAACTACATGGACAACATGGACATGTTCGCTGTGCTGCTGCCCCTGACCTTCGACGGCGTGAAGGTGACCCCCTGGGTCATGTACGCCGCTCTGGGCCCCGGCATGTTTGACCACGAAGGCCACGGCAACTGGGGCAGCTACGGTTCCGCCTGGACCCGCGCTTCCCGCGGCCTGACCTCCGGCTTCGTCGGCGGCGACAAGCTGGACAGCTACGGCAACGCCTTCTGGGCTGGCGTGACCGGCGAAGTGACCTACTGGGATCCCTTCCGCATCGCTTGGGATGTGAACTACGGTTCCGTTTCCTATGAAGACGAAAAGATGAACCGCGAAGGCTGGTTGGCCAGCCTGCTGCTGGAATACAAGCTGGATTGGGGTACTCCTGGCCTGTACGGCTGGTACGGCTCCGGTGACGACAACAATCCGAAGAACGGTTCCGAGCGCATGCCCGTGGTGAGCGCCAACGGCAACAACGACTTCTCCAACTTCGCTTTCAACGGCAACCCCTACATCGCCCGTGAAGGCGTGCTGGGTTCCACCATGGTGGGTACCTGGGGCGTGGGTGCTCGCCTGAAGGACGTGAGCTTCCTGGAAGACCTGAAGCACACCCTGCGTGTGAACTTCATGGGCGGCACCAATGCTCCCAAGATGGCCAAGTACGTGGGCCAGGGCTTCATCAAGGACGGCGTGGATGTGACTGCTACCGGCTTTGCCTATGATCCCATCTACCTGACCACCGAAGACTACGCTCTGGAAGTGGGCCTGACCAACACCTACAAGATGTACGACAACTTCACCGTCATGCTGGACGCTGCCTACATCGCCATGTGGCTGGACGACAGCCGCAGCACCTGGGGCAAGAGCTCCATGCGCAACTTCAGCGGTGGCAAGAGCTCCGGCACCTACGACGCCTGGAACGTGAACCTGTCCTTCGTGTACTCCTTCTAAGCTTCGGCTTGAGAAGTTCGACCGTGGGGGCTTCGGCCCCCCGGTCTTTCAGCCCCGCTCCGGCGGGGCTTTTTTGCGTTTGAGGGACGGAGCTTCCCGACCGTTGGAAACGCGGGAGCGTGTTTGCTCTACGTGCAGGATGATTAGCCGATATGCTGGATATACGTCTGAGGAGGGAGAGGGAAGCAGTCCCTTAGAAAAGTGGATGCCGCGGCCTTACTGCACAAGCCGTCGCCGGATCTCCCCTCCACACATCATGCTGATTCCCGGCCTGAACGATTCGGCTGTGAGGCTTCGATCCTTATTTTGCGGGCCCCGCTTTGGCGGGGCTTTTTTGCGTTCGACGAGCAAGATTCTTTGAAAAAAAGAGAGCAGGAGGCTTCACAAAAAACGGAAAAAATCGAAAAAGAAATATAGATAATACTATATAACCTATTGTTTTTTTTGAAGAAACGTTGACAAGGTCAGAAAAGGGGTTTAAAAATTTTTACAAGTTCGACGGACAAGCAGACTGCTGTCGCGAACATCCCAGACGATCTTCTTGCTCCGGCCGTATCGGCCGGGATTCCTGTCCCGCTCCGCACAGGGCAGGAATGGGGTCCCGCAAGGGAAGAAGATCCCATACTGGATGGGATCGAAAGATGCGGAAGTAATGAAGGAAGGTATTATCATGAAGAAGCTTATGACTCTCGCTCTGGCTGCCGCTATGATGCTGGGTGCTACTACCGGCGCCAACGCTATCGACTTCAAGGCCAAGGGCCAGTGGATCATGTCTTTCGACTACGGTATGCACGGCACCTTCGGCCAGGGCAAGGCTGCCAACAACTCCGGCTTCAAGAATGAAGACCAGTTCGAAGCCCGCCAGCGTGTTCGCCTGCAGTTGGACGCCGTGGCTTCCGAAGCCCTGTCCGGTACCGTGTTCTTCGAAATCGGCGACCAGGTTTGGGGCCAGGACAAGACCGGTGGCGCCCTGGGTGCTGACAACAACAGCGTGGTGGAACTGAAGCGCGCCTACATCGACTGGATGGTGCCCCAGACCGACCTGAAGGTCCGCATGGGTATCCAGGGCCTGGCTCTGCCTGCCTTCACCACCAATGCTTCCCAGATCCTCGACGATGACGTGGCCGCCGTCACCCTGAACTACCAGTTCAACGAAAACGTGGCCCTGACCGCTTTCTGGGCTCGTCCCTACAACGACAACTACGGCTACGTGGGCCAGAACGACAAGCAGTACAACAACTACATGGACAACATGGACATGTTCGCTGTGCTGCTGCCCCTGACCTTCGACGGCGTGAAGGTGACCCCCTGGGTCATGTACGCCGCTCTGGGCCCCGGCATGTTTGACCACGAAGGCCACGGCAACTGGGGCAGCTACGGTTCCGCCTGGACCCGCGCTTCCCGCGGCCTGACCTCCGGCTTCGTCGGCGGCGACAAGCTGGACAGCTACGGCAACGCCTTCTGGGCTGGCGTGACCGGCGAAGTGACCTACTGGGATCCCTTCCGCATCGCTTGGGATGTGAACTACGGTTCCGTTTCCTATGAAGACGAAAAGATGAACCGCGAAGGCTGGTTGGCCAGCCTGCTGCTGGAATACAAGCTGGATTGGGGTACTCCTGGCCTGTACGGCTGGTACGGCTCCGGTGACGACAACAATCCGAAGAACGGTTCCGAGCGCATGCCCGTGGTGAGCGCCAACGGCAACAACGACTTCTCCAACTTCGCTTTCAACGGCAACCCCTACATCGCCCGTGAAGGCGTGCTGGGTTCCACCATGGTGGGTACCTGGGGCGTGGGTGCTCGCCTGAAGGACGTGAGCTTCCTGGAAGACCTGAAGCACACCCTGCGTGTGAACTTCATGGGCGGCACCAATGCTCCCAAGATGGCCAAGTACGTGGGCCAGGGCTTCATCAAGGACGGCGTGGATGTGACTGCTACCGGCTTTGCCTATGATCCCATCTACCTGACCACCGAAGACTACGCTCTGGAAGTGGGCCTGACCAACACCTACAAGATGTACGACAACTTCACCGTCATGCTGGACGCTGCCTACATCGCCATGTGGCTGGACGACAGCCGCAGCACCTGGGGCAAGAGCTCCATGCGCAACTTCAGCGGTGGCAAGAGCTCCGGCACCTACGACGCCTGGAACGTGAACCTGTCCTTCGTGTACTCCTTCTAAGCTTCGGCTTGAGAAGTTCGACCGTGGGGGCTTCGGCCCCCCGGTCTTTCAGCCCCGCTTCGGCGGGGCTTTTGACGTTTTGGGATACCGTAACGCGGCCAGAGCGGAGCGGCCTTCTTCTGCACCCCCGGCATGCAGGCCCGCACGGCAAGGCTGGCGGCTGGATCGTCCGACATGCAGGATTGCCAAATCCTGTCACGGTATGATGCGGTTCAAAAAATTGTCCTTTACCTCTTGACGGAGTGAAAGGGCATGCGTATGCTTGCGTAACAAAATTTGTACTCAAACGGAAAAGCGTACAATTTTTGCCATATCTGGCGGGGATGTCCCTGGGGAGGAACAGCCCGTGGATGCCAGAAAATTTCTCTCAGGAAGGAAGGTTTTTATCATGAAAAAGCTGATGACCCTCGCTCTTGCTGCGGGTATGCTGCTGGGCGCCGCCACCGGTGCCAGCGCCATTGATTTCAAGGCCAAAGGCCAGTGGCTGATGGGCTTCGCCGCCGGTGACGGTTCCTTTGTGAGCCATACCAATAAGAAGGGCGAAAGCAAGAAGGCTGTTGACCAGGACGACGCCTTCAGCGCCATGCAGCGTCTGCGCCTGCAGTTGGACGCCGTGGCTTCCGAATCCCTGTCCGGTACCGTGTACTTTGAAATCGGCGACACCACCTGGGGCCAGAATTCTTCCGGTGGCGCCCTGGGCGCTGACTCCAACAGCGTCGTGGAACTGAAGAATGCCTACATCGACTGGATGGTGCCCAACACCGATCTCAAGTTCCGCATGGGTATCCAGAACATCGCCATGCCCAACGTGGCCGGTGGTTCCGCTGTGCTGGATGACGATGTCGCCGGTATCGTGGCCAACTACCAGTTCAACGAAAACGTGGGTCTGACCGCTGTGTGGGCCCGTCCCTTCAACGACAACTGGGCTGGCGACAGCTCCGCTTCCAAGCGTTGGACTGCTGATGGCTACAAAAACTATCAGGACAACGTGGACATGTTCGCTCTGATGGTGCCCCTGACCTTTGATGGCGTGAAAGTGACCCCCTGGGCCATGTACGGCATGATCGGCAATAACGCTTGGGACGCCATCGATGCCGGCTGGGACGGCAGCAAGGGCAGCTATCCCGCTTACAGCCTGCGTCCGTATCCTTATGCCAACAATGCTGACATCAAGGATATCAACACCAGCAAGGCCTATGGCTCCGCCTTCTGGGCCGGTCTGCCCATTTCCGTCACCGCTTTCGATCCGCTGAACATCGAGCTGGACATCAACTACGGTTACGTGGAATCCATGGGCCGCTATGAAGCCACTCGCTATGACAACATGACCACCCGCATGGGTGACACCAAGCGCGAAGGCTGGCTGGTCAAGGCCCTGGTGGAATACAAGATGGATTGGGGTACCCCCGGTATCTTCGGCTGGTACTCCTCCGGTGACGACGGCAACGTCAAGAACGGTTCCGAGCGTATGCCCACCCTGTCCGGCTGCGGCAACTTCATGTCCTTCATGGGTGACGCCAACTACGGTTGGGGCGACGGCCGTCTGTACGACCGCAACCTGACCTATGCCGGTACCTGGGGCGTGGGCCTGCGCATCCACGACATGAGCTTCGTGGAAGACCTGAAGCACTCCTTCCGCGTGGCCTACTGGGGCGGCACCAACAGCCCGGCCATGGCCAAGTATGTGTCCACCTCCTACGGCTGGGACAACGGTACCCCCGAAGGTCCGTACCTGACCACCAACGATGGTCTGCTGGAATTCAACCTGGTGAACAGCTACCAGATCTACGAAAACCTGGAAGCCAACCTGGAACTGGGTTACATCGTAAACATGGTGGACGACGACACCTGGAAGCGCAGCTACCGCGATGACTCCTACAAGAAGCAGGACGCCTGGAAGGCTCAGCTGATCTTCGCTTACAGCTTCTAGTCTTTCACGACAAAGATGCTTTTGAGGGGGGCGCAAGCCCCCCTTTTTTTATGCCTGGCAAAGAGGGGAGAAGAGCGCCATTTCCTCCTCAGCGCCATAGTGTTGCCTTGCCTTAGCAGGGGCCTCTGCCTATGCTGGGCTGGTACGACTGCTCCCCCCTGCCATAGTGTGTTCCTGCATGGCCGTATCCTTCTTTTATGTATGGAGCCGGAACCACATCTTGCCCCAAGAGATGGGGCAGATCCCCATCCCTGCCTTCGAGGTCCCATGTTTGCCCGTATCGCACTGCTTTCCGCTCCTTACAGCACCCTGACCTACGCCTTGCCCGACATTTTCCCGGAAGATTTCTGGCAAGAAGGCCTGCGCGTGGCCATCCCTCTGGGACGCGGTGCCTTGCGGGCGGGTATGCTGATGGAGCTTCTGGAGCACAGCGATCTTCCTGACGGTGTCATCTGCAAGGAAGTGGTCTGGCCGCTGGAGACCAGGCCCTTGATTTCGGAAGAGATCAGGGCACTGGCGCGGGATCTGGCCATCCGGCAGGGACTGGAGCCGGGGTGTGTATTCGGACATGTCTTGCCGCAGGGCCTGCGCCAGGTGGATCTGCGCATCCGCTGGCTGGCGACGGACAGGGACTTTGCCTGCACGGTGAAACAGGTCACGAAGCTGGAAGCTGATGTTCGGGAGGCCCTGGCCAAGGCCCTGTGCCGGGGCGAGGCCCGTCTTGTGGCGCCGGGCCGGGATGCTGCCGGAGATGAGCTTTGCGTGCTGCGGGTGGATCCTCCCTGGTCGGTACGTCCCCAGGCCGTAAGGCAGCGCGAGATCCTTGAGTATCTGCACGAACGGGGGCAGGTCAGCCGTCGCCAGCTGGCACGGGACCTGGGTGCCGGCAGCGCTCCGGCCCTGCGCTCCTTGCTGCAGTCCGGTCTCGTGGCCCTGCGCCACGCGGATGCCGATGAACCCGATGACGAGCTGCTTCCGCCCGCGCCCCGGGCCTTTGCTCTCAGTGACGACCAGCAGCAGGCCCTGGAGGCGCTGTGTGCTGCGGTGAATGCGGGGCGTCCTGCTTCCGTCCTGCTGTTCGGTGTGACGGGCAGCGGCAAGACGGCCGTTTATCTGGAGCTGATCCGGCATTGCCTGGAGCAGGGCAGGAGCGTTCTCCTGCTGGCTCCCGAAGTGGCCCTTGCCTGCAAGCTGCGCCGGGATGCGGCCTGCGTCCTGCCCCATGTGCCCCTGTTTTTCTATCATGGTTATCAGACCCCGGCTCGGCGGGAAGAGATCTTTCGTCGTCTGGCCAACCGTCAGGAGCCCTGTCTCGTGGTGGGGACACGCTCCGCGCTCTTCCTGCCTGTGCCGCAGCTGGGCTGTGTCATCCTGGACGAGGAGCATGACAGCTCGTTCAAGCAGGACGAGTCCTTGCCCTATCAGGCCAAGGAGCTGGCCTGGTCGCGTATCGCACGGCAGCGCGGCCTGCTGTTGCTGGGCTCGGCCACGCCGGACATCAAGACCTTCCATGCCGCCACGCAGGGGCAGATAGATCTCCTGCGGCTGCCGGAAAGGGTAGGGGGGCGGCCCCTGCCACCGGTGGAACTGGTGGATACCAGCGGTCTGGCCGGGGAAGGGCTGCTTGCCGCCCGCAGTGAGCAGGCCCTGCGCGAAGTGCTGCAACGCGGGGAACAGGCCGTTGTCCTGCTCAACCGGCGCGGATATGCGCCCCTGCTGTATTGCCTGGACTGCAAGGAGACCGTCAGTTGTCCGCATTGTCACATCGCACTGACCTATCATAAAGGGCGGGGGCGGCTCGTCTGCCATTACTGCGGTTACGCCGTTCCCTTTCCCAGTCCCTGCCCGCAGTGCAGGAGCATGAACTTTCTTCCCATGGGGGAAGGGACGGAAAGGCTGGAGGAATATCTGTCCACACTGGCCGGGCAGCCTGTCCTGCGCCTTGATCGCGACAGTACCCGGCGGCCCGGGCGCATGGAAGAGATACTGGCGGCCTTTGCCCGGCACGAGTCCCCCATCCTTGTGGGCACGCAGATGCTCTCCAAAGGCCACCATTTTCCTGATGTGACCTTGGCTATCGTGGCGGATGGCGATCTGGGGCTCAACCTGCCGGACTACAGGGCCGCGGAGCGATCCTTCCAGCTGCTGGTTCAGTCTGCGGGCCGGGCCGGGCGCGGAGACAAACCCGGACGGGTCCTGATCCAGACCCGCAATACCGACCACTACTGCTGGCAGTATGTCCAGAGCGGCGATTACGAAGGTTTTTACGCCGCCGAGCTGGCCCGGCGACGGCAATACGGCTATCCCCCCTTCGTACGTCTGGCCCTGCTGCGCATCTCCTTCCCTGCGGAAGATCCCGGTGGTGCCGCGGCACTGGGGGAGCTGGCCCGGATGCTGCAGGCCAGGGCCCGGGAGCTGGGCGTGCGTCTGCTGGGGCCCATCCCGGCGCCTTTGGCCATGTTGCGGGGACGCAGGCGTTTTTCCTGCCTCATCAAAAGTACCGACTGGCAGTCGGTCCGGGTGCTGTATCTTGAAGCTTCGCGGCAGCAGTGCGCCAGCCGCTTGCGGCTTTTCCTTGACCTTGACCCTGTCAATATGCTCTAATCTTGCGATTTATTTTTCCCGTAAGCGGGATTTTACTGGGGAGAGCTCTGCGGTGCCTGCCCCGGCATTTTTGCGGCCTTTGACCGGCCCTGATGCCGGAGCGGCCAGTATGCGCGTTATAGCCGGGCACAGCAGGGCAGGAGTCAGTACCGGGCGGAAGGAGCTTGTCCGGTGCTTCATGGTCAAGGGAGGAAGAATGAAAGCTTTGCGTGTGGTGGGCCTGTGGGTGGCCCTGGTTCTGGGAATGGCGTCGTCCGCCATGGCTGAAGGTTTTGCGCTGACCGAGTGGAGCGCACGCGGTCTGGGTCTGGCCAGCGGCATGGTGGGCCGCGCCGACGACGTGTCGGCCATTGCCTATAACGCGGCCGGCATCACCCAGCTGCCCGGCGTCCAGGTCATGGGCGGTATGGGCCTTATCGCGCCCATGGGGACCTTGTCGCTGGATACGACCTACGGCAAGCAAGAGACCACTACCAAGCCCGCCGTGTGGGCCGCGCCGCACGCGTACGCCAGCTGGCAGCTCAACGACAGCCTGTGGCTGGGGCTGGGCGTGTTCTCGCGCTTTGGTCTGGGCAACAGCTATGACCAGAACTGGACCGGCCGTTACAACCTGTACAGCGTCAACCTGCAGACCATCTCCGCCGTGCCCACTCTGGCCTGGAAGATCAACGACATCCTCTCCGTGTCCGCCGGTCTGGAGATCATGAACGTGAACCTGACAACAGAACAGAAGATTCCTTTCCCGCTTGGTATACCGAACCCGGCCACTGACAGCGATATCGGAGTCCAGGCCTCGGGCTGGGGCGTAGGCGGTCATTTTGGCCTGCACGCCCGTCTGAACGATCAGTGGTCTGTGGGGCTGGCCTACAAGACCCAGGTCACAGTCAATGCCTACGGTGAAGCCAAGCATGACGGTGTGCTGAAAAATGCGGGCATGCTCAGGGACTGTGACGCCCATGGTACCGTGCAGCTGCCCGACTCTCTGGCCTTGGGCGTGGCCTACAAGCCTCTGGACAATCTGAGCTTCGAAGTGGGCGCTGTCTGGACCCGTTGGTCCACCTACAACTCCCTGAACATCTATATGGATAACGGCAACCAGTCCATCAGCCACAAGAACTGGAAGGACGGCTGGAACTTCAATGCCAGCGTGGAATACAAGCCTCTGGACTGGTGGAGCCTGCGTGCCGGTTTCTGGTACGAGACCCCGGTCATCAACGAAGATCATTCCGACTTCATGGTGCCGTCCAACGGCCGTACGGCCCTGACCCTGGGCACGGGGGTGGAGTGGAACGACTTCACCATCGACTTCGCCTACTGCCATATGTGGATCAACCCCACCAGCTATGACGATACGGATGGGCATGGGATCCTCGATAGCGGCTATATCACCGGCGGTACCTCCAAGGATACCGTGGCCAACATCTACATGCTGAGCTTCGGCTACAAGTTCTAGGCTGCTTTCCGGCAGATTTCAGGGGCGTCGTCCTAGGGGCGGCGCCCTTTTTTCATGCCCTGCGTACAGACTATTTGACCAGCGGCTAGAAAGTCTCTATAGTCCCGTTTGAGAAAGTCTAAACTTTATCGCCTGAACAGGCCCTGCTCTGCAGGAAACATCTCTTTGGAGGAGAGCAATGAAACGCACCATCCTTGCACTGGCTCTGCTGGTGGCTCTGGTCCTGCCCGGCATGGCCAAGGCCGAAGGTACCGGTATGTACCTGGCTCCCAAATTCCTGATGACCATTCAGGAAAGCGGCACCATCGAACGCTCCGGTATGGGCGGCGTGGACGAATACTCCCAGTTCACCCTGGGCGGCGCTCTGGCCGCCGGTTACGACTTCTGGCCCCAGTATCTGGTGCCCGTGCGTGTGGAACTGGAATACGCCCTGCGCGGCAACAGCGAAAAGAGCTGGGGCAGCAACTGGGGCAGTGTGGACTGCACCTGGAACAGCTCCACCCTGTTCGCCAACCTGTACTATGACTTCCGTAACGACAGCGCCTTCGTGCCCTACATCGGCGCCGGTATCGGTATGTCCTTCAACTACCTGGGCTTCGACCTGCACCGCAACGGCAGCGCCGTTTCCCGTGATGAAAGCACCACCAACTTCGCCTGGAACGTGGGCGCCGGTGTGGCTTACAACGTGAACGATGCCCTGTACATCGACGCCGCCTATCGCTATGTGGACCTGGGCTACACTGAAGCCAGCGGTGCCCTGAACGGCGACCAGATCAAGGTGGGCAGCCGTCCTTACAACCACGAATTCATGCTGGGCCTGCGCTTCGCCTTCTAGGGCGCATCCCCCCGCGATCAAAAAAAGGCCGCTTCTTCGGAAGTGGCCTTTTTTATTTTGCTTTGCTTAAATAATAGTAAAAAGCTATTATTTGATTTCCCGGACGAAAGAAAGCAAGGATTTCCGCGGAAATGGAAGATTCTGTCATTGCCATGGCGATGTGACTGATTGTGATAAAAATATCATGCAAGTCGTATTTTCATTAGTTGCAGTATATTATGCAGTATCACATTGTGCCATGGCAGGTGTTGTTGAGGGAGAGAGAAATATCCCTAAAAAAATTGCAATAAAAAAGTAATATATTTCAAATGTTATAAAATATGGTATATAATAATTATTCTTGAAAGCTTTTCGTCTCTTTGCTAGGGAAGAAAATCCCAAATACTGCCTGTTTCCACGGACAGCGCAGTCAACTTCTCAAAAAAAGGAGAAAAGCATGAAACGTTGTTTTGCCGCCCTGGCCCTGGTCTGCGCCTTGGCCCTTTCCGGCGTGGCCAAGGCCGAAGGTACCGGTATGTACCTGGCCCCCAAGTTCCTGATGAGCATCCAGAACAATTACCCCACGTTCCAGGCCGGTCACGATGAGGCGAACGAGCATTACAGCCAGTTCACTCTGGGCGGCGCTCTGGCGCTGGGCTACGACTTCAACAGTCAGTTTGGTGTTCCCGTGCGCGCGGAAGTGGAATATGCCCTGCGTGGCAACAGTAAAAAAAGCTGGAACTACGATGACCGCCTTGATCTCAAGGGCACCTGGAACGCTTCCACGCTGTTCCTGAATCTCTACTATGACTTCCGCAACAGCACGGCCTTCACTCCTTATGTGGGCGCCGGTCTGGGCATGGCCTTCAATTACGCCAACTATACGTTTGCCGCTAAGGGCTTCAATGCCAACTTCGATGAGCACCGCACCACCTTCGCCTGGAACGCGGGCGCTGGTGTGGCCTACGACATCACTGACAACTTCGCCGTGGACCTGGGGTATCGCTATGTGAACCTGGGCTACTACGAAATGGATCTTCCTGACGGCCTCAAGATCAAGAACCAGCCCAGCAACCACGAGTTCATGCTCGGCCTGCGCTATACCTTCTAGCCCGGGTGTTCTAGCCTGTACGGCCGCTCCTTCGGGGGCGGCCTTTTCCGTTTTTGGCAGGCCGTGAGCTTGGAGGGGATGCTACGGCGGCCGTGAGCGTACAGGGAGAAGGATGGCCGGAAGGGGCCGCGTTGGCCACCACTGCGGTCTTTTCTTGACGAAACGGCATAAACAGCCTATGAATCACAATTCTGTATGCGCTGGCCGGGCCCGCGTGATCTGTCGCCATGTCCTGCGGCAGGGAGGGCAGGGCCTTTCAGTGTAACTTGATAGCGGGGTTCCCATGTTCGAAAGCCTTTCCGATCGCCTTTCCGGTGTGTTCCGCTCCTTCAGCGGACGCGGCCAGCTGACGGAAGAAAATATCCAGGCCGGCCTGCGCGAGGTGCGCCTTGCCCTTCTGGAGGCCGACGTCAACTTCAAGGTCGTCAAGGACTTTGTGGAGAACGTCCGCCAGAAGTGCCTGGGGCAGGAACTCATCAAGGGCGTCAGCCCGGCGCAGCAGGTCGTCAAGATCGTTCATGAGGAACTGGTGGGCCTGCTTGGTGGCGAGACCGCGGGCTTGAACCTGCAGGGCCAGGAGCCGGCGGTCATCATGCTGGTGGGCCTGCAGGGCTCCGGTAAGACCACTTCGGCGGGCAAGATCGCCAATCTGCTGCGCAAGCAGAAGATGCGTCCCTATCTGGTGCCTGCCGACGTGTACCGCCCCGCCGCCATCGACCAGCTGACCGTGCTGGCCAAGCAGCTGGACATGCCCTGTTTCCCGTCCACGGTGGATATGAATCCCGTGGACATCGCCCGCCAGGCCATGGAAGCCGCCCGTGAGCAGCAGGCCACGGTGGTCCTGCTGGACACCGCCGGCCGTCTGCATGTGGACGAGCCCCTGATGCAGGAACTAGCCGCCATCAAGGCCGCGGTGAACCCGCAGGAGATCCTGTTCGTGGCCGACGCCATGACCGGCCAGGATGCCGTGACCGTGGCGGAGTCCTTCAACGAACGTCTGGACCTGACCGGTGTGGTGCTGACCAAGATGGACGGCGATGCCCGTGGCGGTGCGGCCCTCTCCATCCGGGCCGTGACCGGCGCCCCGGTGAAGTTCGTGGGTATGGGCGAAAAGCTGTCCGAGATGGAGATTTTCCATCCTGACCGCATCGCGGGACGCATCCTGGGCATGGGCGACGTGCTCACCCTGGTGGAAAAGGCCCAGGCCACCATCGACGCCGACGAGGCCGAAGCCCTTGCCAAAAAGATGCGCAAGGCCAGCTTCGACCTGGAAGATTTCCGTACCCAGATGCGCCGGATCAAAAAACTCGGCTCTCTGGACAGTATTTTGAAGATGATCCCCGGTATGGGCGGCCTGCGTGAAAAGCTGGCCGAGGCCAACGGTGCCATGCCCGAAAAGGAAATGGCCCGTACCGAGGCCATCATCAACTCCATGACCATGGCCGAGCGCCGCAACCCCGATATCCTCAACGGCAGCCGCCGGGCGCGTATCGCCAAGGGCGCCGGGGTCACGGTGCAGCAGGTCAACCAGCTGGTGCGCCAGTTCGAGCAGATGCGCCAGATGATGAAGGGGATGATGGGCGGCAAGGCCAAGGGGATGCCCTCCATGCCCAGGATGCCCCGGGGCATGAGCATGCCCGGCGGCATGGGCGGGATGCCCGGCATGATGCCGGGGATGGGTGGAATGCCCGGTATGCCGCCCATGGGGCTGCCGGATGCCGGACACGGCAAATCGGCGGCGGCCAAAAAGCGCAAAAAACGCGAACGGCCCGCCAAACGCAAAAAGAAATAGGCCCGTCCGTGCGGTCTGTCCGCACGGATCAGCGTCCGTTCCCCGGCAAAGCACGGCGAAACCTCATCGCCAGACGGCTGCGGCGATGCCGGAGACGCGATAAAAAAATCGTTGCGGCGCACTGGTCATTGATATAATGGGGGGAGGGCAAACTTGCTCTTTTGCCCCCGCAACGCTACCATAGCACAAACAGGAGATAATCATGGCTGTTAAGCTGAAATTGACCCGTCTGGGCAGCAAGAAGCATCCTTTCTACCGCGTCGTGGCCGCCAACGACGAAACCCGTCGTGATGGCCGTCCGCTGGAATTCCTGGGTTACTACAACCCCATGACCGATCCCGCCGAAGTGAAGCTGGACGCCGAAAAGGTGAAGGCTTGGCTGGATCGCGGTGCCGAACCCACCGACACCGTCCGCGCCCTGATCAAGAAGATGGCCTAAGGTATCCTTCAGGATACCGCTGTACCGGTCTTTTCCGGTACTGGCCCGATGTTCTTCCGGCGTGCGGTACTGACGCGGCAGGATCCCTGAAGGAGCTGTCCGCAAGTCGTACCGCACCGCAGGCGCATGGCGCTTTTCCTGTGAGGACAGCTCCAGGGATGCAGCGCCCGCTCACACCAACAGCCTTGTCACGGCAGGGCTTGCGGGAGGCCAGCAATGAAAGCTTTGATTGAATTTATCGCCCGTTCGCTCGTGGACGCCCCTGATCAGGTGCAGGTCACCGAAGTGGAAGGCGAACAGACCACTGTGCTGGAATTGAAGGTCGCCAAGGAAGATCTCGGTAAGGTGATCGGCAAGCAGGGCCGCACGGCACGCGCCATGCGCACCCTGCTCAGTGCCGCGTCCACCAAGGCCAAAAAGCGCGTCGTGCTCGAGATCCTGGAATAATCGCTCATGGCACGACGCATCCATATGGGCACGCTTGCGCGCCCGCACGGTATCAAGGGGGAGATCTGCGTCGACTGGTACGCAGACTCCCCTTCGCTGCTGGACGGTCCTTTCTGGCTGCAGGCGGGCGATGCCCCGCCACGTCCTGCCCGGGCCCGTTCCTGGCGCATGCACAAGGGCCGTCCTCTGCTCCTTCTGGAAGGCGTGACCGACCGTAACGACATCGAAGCCCTGCGAGGCCAGAAGATCCTTGTGGATCGTGACCTGCTGCCGCCCGTGGACGAAGACGAAGTCTACGTGGAGGACGTGCTGGGCTTTGCCGTCATCCTGCCCGACGGCTCCCGTCTGGGCGTGCTGGATCATGTGGAATATCCTGCCGGTCTGGAGGTCTGGAGCATCGTGACCGATGACGGCAAGGAAGTCCTTTTCCCGGCCGAAGCGTCGTTCATCGAAGGTTTCGACCTGGAAGGGGAGTGCATCCACATCGCGCCGCCGGAAGGCCTGCTGGACATCTACCTGGGCGGTGACGAACAGGCCTAGCCTGTGGGGTCGGCTTTGCCGCCGTACGCTGCGGTGAGCATATGCCGGACCGTACATGCAGGCTGTCCCGTTCTCTCTCGTTTGCCCGTCATTTTTGCTGCCCGTGCTGTCCGCAACACAGGCTGTCTTTTTTTCGCCGATGTTTTCGGCCCTGCTGTAGTTGACCTGCCCTCGGCAGGTCTTTTCGTATGAGGTGGATCATGCCCGAATTGCCGGAAGTGGAGACCGTCGTCCGCACCTTGCGGCCACAGGTACTGGACTGCTGCATTGAGCGGGTGGACGTCTTTCGCGAGCGTTCCCTGCATCCCCTGAGCCTGCCTGTGGAGCGACTGGCGGGAACGCGCATCAGCGCCGTTCGTCGCCGGGGCAAGCTGGCCCTGCTGGAGCTGGAGCCCCCTACTGCGGCAGCTGCTGTGCCTGTGCCGTCGCTCCTGGCCGTGCATCTGCGCATGACAGGGCGTTTCATGGTCCATCCTGAAGGGGCTGCCCCCCTGAAGCATACGCGCATCATCTTCCATCTGCGGCGACCTGACGGGATCCGGGCGCAGCTTTTTTTCGATGATGTGCGCTCCTTTGGCCTGGTCTTAGCCGCCACGCCGGAGCTGCTGGATCGCTGGGATTTCTGGTGCTCGCTGGGGCCGGAACCTCTGGAGCTGGGGCCTGGGGAGCTGGGGCCGCGTCTTCACGGTCGCCGTGCCATCAAGGCCGCACTGCTGGACCAGACCGTTCTGGCCGGCATCGGCAACATCTATGCGGACGAATCCCTGTTCCGGGCCGGTATCGATCCCCGGCGGCCTGCCGGAGAGCTTTCGGAGGCGGAAGCGGAGCGTCTCCGCATTGCTTTGCAGGAAGTGTTGCGGGAATCCATCGCCCAGTGCGGCAGCTCCATCCGTGACTATCGGGATGCCAACGGCAATGTGGGCGCTTTCCAGAATACCTTCTTTGTCTATGGACGTGGCGGTCAGGCCTGCCGCCGGTGCGGCACGGAACTGGAAAAAAGTCGTATCGGCGGCCGGGCCACGGTCTCCTGCCCGCAGTGCCAGCACTAGGAGAGAAGCGTTTGGGGAAGGAAAGGGCTCCGTGTGTGCGCTGACGATGCCCGTGGATGTGTCATGCCGGGCCGGGCTTGCAGATCGCCAGCCGTGGCTGCGAGCATGCAAAGGCTGCTTTTCCGTTCTCCATCCTTGATAGTTGCGGAGGGCGTTCCAGGCGCCGACAGGCCACCTGTGATGGAATACTCGAAGAACCGGATTCAGAGGCCAGGTCATCGTGCGACAGATTTGATGGACGACGGGTCGTTCCCTGAGGGAGCGGCCCGTTATCTGTATCCGTCCCTGACAATGCGTGCCGGGGAAGGAGCGTTGGGGGGAGAGGATGGCCTACCTCCCCGTGTGCCTGAAGGACGGTCGTTTGGCTGCCGTGGGGCTGACAAGTATTGCTCCTCACGTTACCGAAGGCTACGGCCACGGTCCGCCTGCCATTGCCCGGCCGTTGTTTATGCTTTGCTGCAGCCGTAGCAGTCGTTGAAGAACAGCGCGGCATGGAGGGCGACAGGGGCTCCTTTAAGATGCATCGACCCGCCTGCTGCGATCATGTGCGGCTGTCCCGCAGGTGGCGGACAAGGGAAGTCGCGACCCTTGCGGCATGCACGACAAGGCTGGAAAGTCGTTGCGGCATATGGTCAGGGGTGCACCGGTCGGGCGGTGTCCCAATGCAGTTGCGGGCTGTCCGTGTCCTCCGACAGGGGCCAGACGACGCGGACATGTCCATGACGGCCTGTTTGCAGCAGGGGGATCCCCTGTTCGTCCAGCCATTGTCCGAGCTGTTTGCCGGGATGACCGAAGCGGTTGAAAGCACCGCAGGAAGCCACCACCAGCCGGGGTCGTACGGCTGCCAGAAAGTCCGGCTGGAAGGAACTGTCCGAGCCGTGGTGCGGCGCCAGCAGGACATCGGCCTGCACGTCCTGACCGCTGGCCAGCAAGTGGCGCAGGGCGGCCGCATCGGCATCACCGGGAAACAGGGCCAGACCGTGCCCGTTCCGGACAAGGCGCAGGATCAGGGAGGCGCTGTTGCCCTCCCAGAGATAGGCGCCCGGTACCGGCCGAGGCGGATGCAGCACATGCAGGGCAAGTCCGTCTTCAGGATCGCCCAGCTGTAGGATGTCTCCGGCATGGAGGGTGATGGCGTTCCGATCCTGCAGGGTGGTCTGCCAGATATGCCCCATCTGGCCGCTGCCCGGCTGGCCGTTATGCAGCAGGAGCGCCTCGGGGAAGGCCGTCAGCAGGGGAGGGATGCCGCCCGCGTGGTCGATGTCGGGATGGCTGTTGATGATGGCATCCAGACCGGGACGGGCGTTGCAGGCCAGCAGGGGCAGCAGGAGCTCCTTCCCCGGGTTCCAGGTGCGGGACATGCTGCCTGCGGCATCCACCAGCAGGGTCTGGCCGTGCGGCAGGCGCAGCAGGACGGCCTGGGCTTGTCCCACATCAGGGACAGAAATCTCCAGCCGCGGCACCAGACCATGGTGCAGGCGCAGGGCCGGGCCCGCACAGGCCAGCAGCAGACCGCAGATGAGCAGGCGTTTCCCCGCCGGCGGCAAGCCGGGACGTCCGGCCCGCAGGGCCAGTGCCAAAAAAAGGCAGGCCATGGCGGGCAGGGCCGTCCAGTGGGGGCGCAGGACCGGGGGGCCACTGAGCCAGCCCTGGGTCTGGAGGAAGAGCAGCCCGTCCACCAGCCATTGGCAGGGCAGGGCCACCACCTCCAGTACCAGAGTGGCCGCCGCATCGAGACCGCACAGGCTGAGGCCCAGCCCCAGGAAGGCCCCGGGCAGGACAAGGGCCCCCAGGACGGGCAACCAGAAGACATTGAGCAGGAACCAGAGCCCGCTGTTGTTGAACAGCAGCAGGGAAAGGGGCAGCAGGGCCAGCTGGATGAAGAAGGAGACCAGCAGGATGCTGGCCAGTGAGCGGAGCAGGCGTTGCCCGGGGGATGCCCGGGGGATGCGGCGCAGCAGTTGTCCCATGAGCGGCGTGGCGCAGCAGATGACCGCCACGCACAGGGCAGAAAGTTGCAGACCGGTATCGAAGACGGACAGGGGAGAGAGGGCGGTGATGCACAGCAGCGTGCAGCACAGGACATCCAGCCCGCTGGAAGGGAGGCGCTCCCGGAGCGTCTGGGGCAGCGGCATGCAGCGCAGATGGGCCAGGGCCATGCCTGTGGCCAGCAGCAGGAGCATCCCCGCCGCCCGCAGCAGGGAAGGCGGTGCATTGCCCAGCCAAAGGTAGGCCAGGGCCGCAGGGCAGGCCGCCAGCGGGATGAGGACGGTACGGGGGCGCCAGAGATAGAGCCCCGGGTGCAGGTGGGCCGCCAGCCAGACGATGAACATTCCCGCCAGACCGGCCACGAGCAGATGCTGTCCGGAAAGGGCCAGGCTGTGGGAAAGGTTGCCGGCATTGAAGGCCTGGACGGTGGGCGTTTCCAGCAAAAAGCGTTCCCCGAAGAGCAAGGCCAGCAGGATGGCCTTGCCCTGGGGCACGGGAGGCGCGGATGGCGTGGAGGCCACGGAGGTGGACACTGCGGGAGAAGCCGTGGCAGCCGGACCGGCGGAGGCGGCAGCGGGCGGCAAAAGACCGTCCCTGCCCGGCAGGAGCACGGCAAGGAACTTTCGTATGAGTTCCAGACGCTGGCGGGCAAAGGGGGAAGGCGAGCCGTCGACGGAGGGCTGTCCGCCCGTGCTCCGGCTCCAGATGCGCCAGCCGGTACCGTGACTGTGCCACCAGAAACCCCAGTCGGTGAGGCCGAAGTTGCGCTGATTGTCCACGGGCAGCAGCTTGCGTTGCAGGCGTACCGTCTGTCCCGGCAGCGGGAAGACGGCGGCCTGCTCCCATGTCCAGGAAAGGTTGCCGGGAAGGCGGACCGGCGTCTGGCCGTCAGGCTGTTGCAGCTGCAGGTCGGTCAGGCTGATGCGCAGGCGCTGCCCCGGCAGGGTGCGGACATCGTTCACCCTGGCTTCCAGCACAGGCCAGTGGCGGGGAGGGGTGCGTTCCTCGTACAGCTGTTCCAGTACGGGGGGTACAGGAAAAGCGGGCAACAGGGCCTGGGCCGTAACGCAGCCCAGCAGGGCGACGGCACAGCTCGTCAGCAGGCGGGGGATGCGCCATAAGCGGCTGTCCGCCACCAGGACGCAAAGACCCGCGCAGAGCGCGGGTCCGGGCCAGCGTGCCGCCAGAAGGCCCAGCAGCCAGCACAAGAGCCAGCTTTGCCAGAGCAGGCCCGGGGCCAGCGGCGGACGCCACATGATATCAGGCCAGATCGCGGGCGGCGTCGCGCTCTTCGGCCCTGCGTTTGAGGGTCTCGCGATGGTCGAACAGCTTCTTGCCCCGGCCCAGGGCGATCTCCATCTTGACCTTGCCCTGCTTGAAGTACATGCGCACGGGCACCACGGTCAGGCCCTTCTGCTCCACGCGGGCCGCCATCTGGCGGATCTCGGCGGCGTGCAGCAGCAGGCGGCGCGGGCGGTCGGGATCCTGGGGCACATAGCCGGCGTTGTCGTACGGGGCGATATGCAGCGAAAGCACGAAGGCCTCGCCGTCACGGAAATCCACATAGCTGTCCAGAAAGTTGATCTTGCCGGCCCGGATGCTTTTGACTTCAGGGCCGGTCAGGCTGATGCCCGCTTCCACGAAGTCGGAGAGTTCGTACAGGTGGCGCGCCTTCTTGTTGACGGCGATGGTGGACGGGGATGGTTTCTTGCTCATATTTCTAACTGTTCGTCATGATGCTTGTGGTATGGAAGGCCAGCTCCGAGCCCAGGCTCTCCTGCAGGCGTTCGCGCAGCATGCGCTGCGAGGCTGTCACGTCGGTGCTCATGAGCACGCTGTGGGCCATGTCCATGCAGGTCTGGGCGTCCAGGCGGCGGATCATGTGTTTCATGCCCGGCACGAAGCGCGGCGAGGCCGAGAGCGTGTCCACGCCCATGCCCAGCAGCAGGGCCAGGCCGTAGGGGTCGGCGGCCAGCTCGCCGCAGACGGAGACCCCGATGCCCTCGCGGTGGGCGGAGTCGATGATGCGTTTCAGGGAGCGGACCACAGCCGGATGCAGGGCCTCGTTGAGGTAGCCCACATGCAGGTTGTTGCGGTCGATGGCCATCAGATAGTGGATGAGGTCATTGGTGCCGATGCTGAAAAAGTCGCATTCGCGGGCCAGGGCATCGGCGATGAGCACGGCCGCCGGGGTCTCCACCATGATGCCCAGGGGCAGGTCGGCGGCGTGGGGCAGACCGGCGGCCTGCAGTTCCTGCTGCAGTTCCTGCATGATGCGGCGCACGCTCTGCACCTCGGCCAGGCCGGAGATCATGGGCAGCAGCAGGGAGACATTGCCCTCCACACCGGCGCGCATGAGGGCGCGCAACTGGCTGCGGAAGATCTTCTGGTGCCGCAGGCAAAAGCGGATGCCGCGCAGGCCCAGGGCCGGGTTGGGCTCCTTGAGGGCTTCCTGGGCACGGAGCATCTTGTCCGCACCGGCGTCCAGGGTGCGGAAGACCACATGCGCGGGCGCGGCCTTGCGGGCCACGGCGCTGTATTCGGCATAAAGCTCTTCCTCGCTGGGCAGGTGCTCCCGCAGGAAGGAGAATTCCGTGCGGTACAGGCCCACGCCTTCGGCGCCGCTGGCCTGCAGTTCGTCCATCTCTTCCAGCCGTTCCAGGTTGGCATGGACGCTCACGCGCACGCCGTCGCGCATCTCGGCGGGCCAGTGGGACTCGCTGCGGGTGCGGGCCTCCCACTCCTGATACTCGCGCTGGCGTTCTTCATACGTGGCCAGGTCATCGGCATCGGGATCCAGCAGCAGACAGCCGTTGAGGCCGTCCACGATGACCTTTTCACCGGGTTTGCCGGTCTCCAGCAGGCCGGTGACGCCCACCAGGGCCGGGATATGCAGGCCGCGCGACAGGATGGCCGTGTGCGACGTGGGGCCGCCCTCCGCCGTGATGACGGCCCGCACGTCCTTGAAATCCATGTCCATGACGTCGGCGGGCGAAAGATCCTGGGCGGCCAGGATGCCGGCACCGGCCGCGGCGGGCAGGGCGCAGCTGCCGGCCAGGCATTCGCGCAGGCGCAGGCCCACGGCCCGGATGTCCTGCGCCCGGTCGCGCAGGTAGGGGTCGTCCATGTTGCGGAAGATGCTGCACAGCTGTTCCACCGTGCTGTCCAGGGCCCAGGCGGCGCAGACCAGTTCCTTTTCGATACGGGAAAGGGCGCTGCCCACCAGCTTGGGATCGCGGGCCAGCTCGATCTGGGCGGCGATGACCTCACGGTATTCGGAAAGGTCTTCCGGGACCTTGGCCATGGCTTCCTGCAGGGCGGCACGCACGCTGGTCACGGCGGCGCGCAGCTGTTCCTGTTCGCCTTCCACTTCGCGCGGGCTGATGCGGCGCATCTCCACGGTCTGGACATTGTGGGCAAAGCGCAGCACCCCGATGGCGATGCCGGGCGAGACGGACGTACCGAAAAGAAGAGAGCGTGCCATATCAGTCCTGCAGGTTTTCCAGATATTCGGCCAGGGCCGTCAGGGCTTCGCGGGCGTCATCGCCCCGGGCCAGCAGGGTCAGGGTGCAGCCTGTGGAGATGGCGAGGGAGAGGATATCCAGCATGCTTTTGGCATCGGCGGTGCCGTTGTCGCTCTGGATCTGGATGTCGGAGGAAAAATGCTGGGCCTCCTGCGCCAGACGGGCAGCAGGCCGTGCGTGCAACCCGCCACGCGTATGCAGCGTGACGGGAAGGGCGAGGCCTTCGGGCGTTTCCTGAACTTCTGCCATGATATATTCTCCCTGGTCGCCCCGGGCGACCTGTACGATCTGTTCCTGACGGTCCCCCGCATCGGGGACCTTGTGGCAGGGACGGCCATGCCGTGTGTCCCTGTCGTCCGAGGCGGCCGCAGGGCCCTGCGGATCACGCCATGCCCGTTTCGTCATCGGGCTTTTCCCTGCCGTGGCGGCAAGGGCCTTTACAGGCCGACCAGCCCCGCGTCCATGAGCACGAGGAAGGTCAGCAGGATCAGCCAGAGCACGATGCGCGGCAAATGCAGGCGCCCGATGATCCAGGCGGCGGCCAGAACGGCAGCACCGCCGCCCATACACCAGAGGAGCGTATGCCGGTCCCCGCTGTAGGGCAGCAGCATGGCGGCCGCCACGGTCAGCAGACAGGCATTGACGACCTTGATGCGGCCGGTCCAGTTGATGAGCCCCAGACGCTTGAGCCAGGTCAGAGCCGCCAGGCCGTAACGCAGGGCAAAGAAAAACGTGCCTGTCCTGAAAGCCAGCAGGGCCACGGCCAGCAGGGCCGTCAGCAGGATGACGGGCAGCGTGTGTCCGGCCAGCAGGAGGCAGATGCAGCACAGGGCCCAGCAGGGGAAGACGCCCCCTTCAAAAAAGCCGTCCCCTACGGCGGAAAGCGTGGTGCCCAGCGTGCGGCGCACCGTGTCCAGCGCATTGGAGGGCAGTTTGCCTTCTGCCACCTGTTCTTCGATGTTCAGCAAAAGGCCCATGTAGAACGGCAGCATGTAGGGATGCGTGTTGCTGTGGGTACTGTAGTGGGCCGCCGCCTGGGCCCGAGCTTCGGCATCGGGGTACAGATGGCGCAGTGCCGGTTCCAGCGCGAACAGCAATCCCAGCTGCTGCATGCCGCGTGCCGTGACGGCGGCGTTGATGCAGCAGCTTCGCGCAAGGCAGGAAAGGGCTGTCCGGGTGGGCAACATGGCGGGCTCGCTTGGTTGGGCGGTCGGTTCCGTAACGGAGAAAGGCTCAGGCGCGGGTCAGCAGCTCGTAAAGCTCCTTGGCGCTCCAGCCGGGGGCCATCTCCTGGGCCCGGCGGGCCACTTCCTTGGGCTTGAGGCGCTCGTCCGCGGCGGCCATGACGGCTTCCAGCGCCCGGCGGGCCTCGGCTTCATCGGCGCGCTCCTTCTGTTCCGGCGGACCGATGATGACCGTGATCTCGCCCAGCAGTTCTTCGGGCAGCTCCTGCCATTTCTCCAGACGGCCAAGTATAAATTCCTCATGGGTCTTGGTCAATTCCCGGCACACGGCCACGGCCCGGGGGCCCAGCAGTTCCGCGGCCTGGGCCAGGCTCTCGCGCAGGCGGTCCTTGCGTTCGAAGAAGATGAGCGAGCCCGGCGTGCGGGCAAAGGCCGAGAGCGTGGCGCGGCGGCCCGCGACATCACGCGGCAAAAAGCCCAAAAAGGTATAGGGCAGGGGCGGGATGCCCGCAGCGGAAAGGGCCGTCACCGGCGCCGAAGGACCGGGCACGGGCGAGACGGGC
>ERZ773104.1637-NODE-1637-length-28597-cov-9.577815_pt1 | contig 28597 bp, 31 predicted proteins | sample MGYA00511920_ERZ773104 | MGnify/ENA primary metagenome ERZ773104 (study PRJEB29015, sample SAMEA2737857) | human gut metagenome | biome: human gut; feature: human-associated habitat; material: faeces | place: China | collected 2012 ...
ATTTTGAGGACTGAGATTAAAGTGCAAATCAACGACGCACTGCATGCTTACTTACTATTTCTACCCGCTGTCAAATCCAGTCAACCCCAGAATACATACGGTTTTTAGAAATCGTGGGGCAAAGATAAGAATTCTTTTTTTATCGAATGCTTTTTCTTTGCAAATATTAAAGCCTTAACACAAAGCTATCTTTCCCAAGCTATCTACTTCTAACCTGGCACTCAATCCCATTGCCTTGAAAAGCTTTATTACTGTAGCAAAGGTTAAGTTCTTACCATTTTCAATCCTTGATATTTGGGCTTTCTGTACGCCAACAAGTTTACCTAAATCTTCTTGAGTTAAGTTTTTGGCTTGTCTCGCTTGCTTAATAGCGTCTCCGATGAGGAATAGATCTAGCTGTTCCTCATACCTGTCACGCTCCGGAGTACCGACTTCTCCTATCAATAAATCTTTCACTTCTTCATGAGTATAAAATTTTATCTCTTCCATCTCCTTAATCTTTTTTGTTCAAAATATGCTTTCATTATCTCAATCGCCTTACCTATTTCCTTTGATGGTGTTTTCTGAGTTTTCTTAATAAAACCATGTGTAGCGATAACTAAAGTATCTACATCACATGTTTTATCCCAAAATGCCAATAGACGGTATTGTTTACCATTATATAAAGTTCTAAACTTCCAAATATCACCTGTTAACTTCTTAAAAAGTTCAGGATCCAATGTATAGATAGCCTTATCAATATTATAAACTATTTTTTCACGCGTCTTTACTCCTATCTTTTGCAGAAATTCCGTTGCATCAGTCGAGTAAACAACTTTAAATCTTTCTTTTGCCTCCATGTGTTTATGATTGAACACTACAAAGGTAGCAAATGTTTCCATAAATAGAAACTTCACAAGTCTTTTTTAGAATAAGACAAGCTGCCCGGACAATAAGGACTATTGTAATGAACGATATTACCCTCTCTCCTTAGACAAAAACCCGTACCTTTGGCAACAGAAGATAATATACACAAAAATATAAATATCATGAAGAAACTAATTGCAATGACACTACTGCTCGGAGGCAGTACTCTGCTCTGCGCACAAAAGACCGTGAAGATACCCGCTGTGTACAAACCCGTCAAAAGCGAGATGTACAAGAAAGGCTGGATTGATTTCAACAAAAACGGAGTGAAGGATGTATACGAAGATCCGAATGCCTCGCTGGATGCACGTATCGAAGATCTGCTCAGCCAGATGACACTGGAAGAAAAGACATGTCAAATGGTAACCCTCTACGGTTACAAACGTGTACTAAAGGACGACCTCCCCACCCCCGAATGGAAACAAATGCTTTGGAAAGACGGCATCGGTGCCATCGACGAACACCTGAACGGTTTCCAACAATGGGGACTTCCCCCATCGGATAATCCCTATGTATGGCCGGCATCCCGCCATGCCTGGGCACTGAATGAAGTACAACGCTTCTTCATAGAAGAAACGCGCCTCGGCATCCCCGTAGACTTTACGAACGAAGGTATCCGCGGAGTAGAAAGTTACCGTGCCACCAATTTCCCCACACAACTGGGATTGGGACATACCTGGAACCGCGAACTGATACGCCAGGTAGGATTAATCACCGGACGGGAAGCCCGTATGTTGGGATATACCCATGTCTACGCTCCCATACTCGATGTCGGCCGTGACCAGCGTTGGGGACGTTATGAGGAAGTATATGGAGAATCTCCTTACCTCGTTGCCGAACTGGGTATTGAAATGGTACGCGGCATGCAACATAACCATCAGGTAGCAGCAACCGGAAAACATTTCGTTGCTTACAGTAACAACAAGGGCGCCCGCGAAGGTATGGCACGTGTAGACCCGCAAATGTCACCACGCGAAGTGGAAATGATACATGTCTACCCCTTCAAACGGGTGATAAAGGAAGCGGGACTATTGGGAGTGATGAGCTCATACAATGATTACGACGGTGTCCCCATACAAGGCAGTTATTATTGGCTGACTACACGCCTGCGTGGCGAGATGGGATTCCGGGGATATGTGGTTTCGGACAGTGATGCCGTTGAATATCTCTATACCAAACACAGCACCGCCAAAGACATGAAAGAAGCCGTGCGTCAAAGTGTAGAAGCCGGTCTGAATGTACGTTGCACCTTCCGGTCACCGGACTCATATGTATTGCCTTTGCGAGAATTGGTAAAAGAGGGCGGACTAAGCGAAGAAGTGATTAACGACCGTGTACGTGACATTCTGCGTGTAAAATTCCTCGTAGGGCTGTTCGATGCTCCCTATCAGACTGACCTTGCAGGGGCTGATAAAGAAGTAGAGAAAGCTGAGAATGAATCTCTTGCACTGCAAGCCTCACGCGAAAGCCTCGTCTTATTGAAGAATGAAAACAACGTGTTGCCATTGGATATCAACAACGTGAAGAAGATAGCAGTTTGCGGCCCCAATGCGGATGAAGAAGGATACGCACTGACACACTACGGTCCTTTGGCAGTAGAAGTAACCACAGTACTGGAAGGCATTCGCCAAAAAGCTGAAGGCAAAGCAGAAGTGCTCTATACCAAAGGCTGTGACCTCGTAGACGCCAACTGGCCGGAAAGCGAACTTATCGACTATCCGATGACAGATAGCGAACAAGCTGAAATCGATAAAGCAGTAGAAAATGCACGCCAGGCAGATGTAGCCGTAGTCGTATTAGGAGGCGGACAGCGTACCTGTGGTGAAAACAAATCGCGCAGCAGTCTCGATCTTCCGGGACGACAACTGAAACTACTCCAAGCCGTACAAGCAACCGGAAAGCCCGTCGTACTGGTACTGATTAACGGTCGCCCGCTATCCATCAATTGGGCAGACAAGTTCGTTCCCGCTATTTTAGAAGCATGGTATCCGGGGTCCAAAGGTGGAACAGCAGTAGCCGATGTGCTCTTCGGAGATTATAATCCGGGCGGAAAACTGACAGTCACTTTCCCGAAAAGTGTCGGACAAATTCCTTTCAATTTCCCCTGCAAACCTTCTTCACAGATTGACGGTGGAAAGAATCCGGGACTGGATGGAAACATGTCACGTGTCAACGGTGCACTCTATTCATTCGGATACGGTCTGAGTTACACCACCTTTGAGTATTCCGACATCGAAATCAGTCCGAAAGTGATTACACAGAACCAAAAGGCAACTGTACGCTGCAAAGTAACAAATACCGGAAAACGTGCAGGCGATGAAGTGGTTCAGCTGTATGTTCGCGACATCCTGAGCAGCGTTACCACTTACGAAAAGAATCTGGCAGGCTTTGAACGTATCCACCTGCAACCGGGAGAAACGAAAGAGGTAGTTTTCACCCTCGACCGCAAACAGCTGGAATTACTGGATAAGCACATGGAATGGGTGGTGGAACCGGGAGACTTCAACATTATGGTAGGTGCTTCTTCCGAAGACATCCGCCTGAGTGGAAAATTGACAGTAGAAGATCCAAACGCCCCCATGCAAGCACAGGCAAAAACGGATTCTCCCGTAACTGCCAGCACCAATCCGGAAAGTGCAATGAACGTGCTCGATAAAAAAATGAATACTGTTTGGGAAGGAAATAAAGGAGATTATATTACCTTTGCCTTGGAGAACGATTCCAAGGTAGATGGCGTTTCCATTGCATTCAGCAGAGGCAACGGTCTGCCGGCGGAGTTTGAAATCCAGCTTTCAAGTGGCGGCGGACAATTCCTGACAGTTTATTCGGGTACAGTCAGCGAATACGGAAAGTTGATTTCATATACGTTCAAAGGAACTACTGCCAGCGACTTGCGCATTGTGCTGAATGATGACCGTGTAGGAGTGGCGGAAGTGAAAATTAACAAATAAGTGATTAGTGATTAGCGTTTAGTGATAAGTGATTAGTACCATATACAAAACGGAGCCAACCAATTATCACTTATCACCAAATACTAATCACTAATAACTAAACACTAATCACTAATGAAATCTCTTCTTTTCTGCATACTTGGATTAGCAATGACAGCCTGCGCACCCCGCAAAGCGGGAAACGTAAACAACGGAAGTGACGAACTTGCCATGCTGGTAGGTACGTACACCGATGGAAACAGCAAAGGTATTTACACCTTCCGCTTCAACCAGGAAACGGGACTTGCCACCTCGCTCAGTTTCATCGAAGTGCTCAACCCGTCTTATCTCATCCCTTCGGAAGATGGAAAGTTTGTCTATGCCGTCAGCGAAATGAATGACACAACAGCTGCTCTCAATGCTTTCTCCTTCGATAAGGAAACAGGGAAACTCAGTTTATTGAACCGCCAGCCCACTATGGGAGCCGATCCCTGCTACGTTGCCACCAATGGGAAAGAAGTACTCACAGCCAACTATAGCGGAGGTAGCATGTCTATCTTCCCGCTGAAAAAGAACGGTTCATTAGAGCCTGTCGATACGCTTTTTGAAGGCAGTACCGGCGGACCGGACGCTGAAAGACAGGCAACACCCCACGTACATTGCACTGTCTTCTCTCCGGATGGAAAATATATCTTTGCCACTGACTTCAGTGCCGACCGCATCCTGCGCTTTGTCATACATCCGAAGAGCATTATCCCCCACCCTTCTGCCGAAGCCATTGACGTAGATCCTAACTCCGGTCCACGTCATCTCACCTTCAGCCCGAACGGCAAGTACGCGTATCTTATCAGCGAATTATCCGGTAATATCACCGCTTTCAGCTACTTGGATGGTAAACTGGAAAAGATACAGACCATTGCAGCCGACACACTTCGTGCGCGTGGCAGTGCCGATATACATCTCAGTCCCGACGGGAAATACCTGTATGCCAGCAATCGCCTGAAAGGTGACGGTCTTGCCATCTTCGAAGTGAATCCGGAAACCGGTATGTTGGCAAAGGTAGGCTACCAGTTGACGGGGATTCATCCGCGTAACTTTATTATCACCCCGAACGGGAAATATCTGTTGGCCGCCTGTCGCGACAGTCATGTCATTCAGGTATTCCAACGAGATCCCGTAACAGGCTTGTTATCGGATACGCACCAAGACATCAGCATTAATAAACCCGTTTGCATCCAATTCGTAAAATAACCGGGTAAAAGCTTGACTTCCGGTTTTTAATGTCGTATATTTGTCATCGTAATCCTGATTTAGATTCGGGGACACAGATAGTAACAGGGAAAAGCATTTGCTTCTCCCTGTTTTTTTATATCCTATATCTTTTCAGGCGAAAAATAAGGTACTTTGAGGCAAAATACATCATCTATTGAAGTAAAACAAACCATCTATCGAGATGAAACATACCATCTAATGATACAAAAGAAATGATCTATTGGGACAAAACATACCATCTCATGGAGCGAAAAGAGCCGCTAACTCACCCAGACAGCCTATTCTGTTAATATTCTATAATCTTACTCTTGACAAAAATAACTTCATTAACTTTGTCCCTTAACCGAAATTGTTTAAACAACGCGACTTATGAAGAAAAAAAATATAGTATTACTTTCAGCTCTGTTGTTCTCCGTTTCTGCCATAGCGCAAACAGAAGTGACAACAGGTATCATGCGTGGCAAAGACTACGGCGTTACTTACGTACTTCCGAAAACAGAAATCGAACTTACCGTGCAAGCCACTAAACATATCTATACTCCCGGAGAATTTTCCAAGTATGCTGACCGTTATCTGCGATTAAACAATGTCTCTTCCGAACCGGAAACTTACTGGACATTGGACAAGATACAAACAGCAGTAGTCGGTATACCTGATAAAGAGAATGTATATTTCGTGAAGATGAAAGACAAAACCGTGGCTCCTCTTATCGAATTGAGCAAAGACGGCATCGTCTACTCCATCAACATGCCGTTGGGCAGCGGACAAAAGAAAGCAGTTCCTGCCACTCCCAAGGCAGCAGATAATACTCCTAACGTCAATCCCCGTAGCTTCCTGACAGAAGAAATCCTGATGGCAAATTCAACGGCAAAGATGGCGGAACTGGTTGCAAAAGAAATCTATAACATCCGCGAAAGCAAAAATGCCCTGTTGCGCGGTGAATCGGACAACATGCCCAAAGACGGTGCACAACTAAAGCTTATGCTGGATAACCTGACCTTGCAGGAACGTGCCATGACCGAAATGTTTGCAGGTAAAGTGACCGATGAAGAGAAAATATATACAATCCGCATCGTCCCCAAAGAGATGAAGAATGAAGTTGCTTTCCGTTTCTCTAAGAAGTTGGGTATTGTAGCTAACAATGACCTGGCAGGCGAACCTATTTATATCACGGTAACTGACCTTAAAAGCATAAAAATTCCTGAAGTCGATCCAAAGAAGAAGGTGGATGAAGGTGTTGCCTACAATGTACCGGGCAGAGCTCACGTTACATTAAGTTATAACAATAAAGAATTGTATAATTCAGAAATCCCTGTCACACAATTTGGTGTAGTCGAATATCTCGCTCCTGTACTGTTCAATAAGAATTCCACAATAAAGGTATTATTCGATCCTGAAACAGGGGCTTTATTAAAAGTTGACAGAGAGTAATTTTATAAATCCATCCTTTCGTAATTGCATCACATAAGTCGTGACTCGTGAAGCATAATTCTCATCAGGATGGAAATGATCGGCAAGCTGGAAAACAATCTCCCGTACCGTACGCCGCCCGTCTATCAGACGCCACACTGCACTGCCGTGTTCTTCAAGGCGGACATGAATATCAGGAGACATGCTTTTCGGTAACAAAAGCCGGCGCATCCACTCATACTTGAACCGGGGATAGGAGATTACAGCGTAATCTCCCTCCCATTCGGTCAAGATGTGGTCACAACGAACCGGAACAGCATCCAACAGACTGACTTTTCCTTCTGGTGTTTCCATATTCGTATCCGTTTATACTTATTTCTGAATATTGGGTTCTTCCAATTGATAACCAAACTTTTTATCGGCTCTCTTCAGCATAAAGGCTACCACAAGAGACAAACAAGCAATACCTGTAAATATACACATAGGTATCGTATAGTCATACAGATTCGTTCCATCCGCCTTCTTGCCCACGATACAATAAAGATCAAGTACCTTACCAATCAGCGTAGGAATACCCCACAAACCAATATTCTGAATAAAGAAAATCAATGCATAAGCTGTACCCAACTGGCTTACAGGGAATATCTTAGCAACCGCAGGCCACATAGCAGAAGGTACCAACGAAAAAGCAATACCCAGAATAATCATCAAACCAATAGCCACTAACCAGTAATTAATGGCAGGAATGGCATAAATAAAGTGCACACCTATCAGCATTGCAGCACCCAGTATCATAATAGAAGCTGACTTACCGCGTTTATCTATAAATCCACCGAATATTGGAGTAAGAATCAAAGCACCCAAAGCCGGCAATCCGGCAAAAGTACCCGCTACATTCTCATTAATACCATATTTGATAATCATCAACTCGGAAGCAAACTTCTGGAAAGGGAATACACAGGAATAGAATAATACGCACAGCAAAGCTATCAACCAGAAGCCCGGGTTTACGAGGATATTCTTCACATCTTTGAAAGAGAATTTCTCTTCCTCCCCTTCTGTACCTGCTGCTATGGCTTCTGCTTCCATCTGTCTGTCAAGCTTCTTATCCATTACTGAGAAAATAAAGAAAGCAACCAGACCACCTAAGAGAAGAATCAACCCTACCAATACCGGAGTAGTGATACCGAAAGCACGTGCCAAAGGAATAGCCACCGCATAACCGGCTTGCGAACCGATACGTGCCAGTGCTACCTGCACACCCATAGCCGTAGCCAGTTCTTTACCCCTGAACCACTTGGCTATAATTTTAGAAACAGTGATACCGGCAACTTCCGCACCTACACCAAAAATGGAATAGCCGGCAAATGCAACGAATACGCCTGCTTTATAACCGAAAATCTCGTTAAGACCGAAAATCTGTGCATCCGGACCGGCAAGCCCTGTCATGGCATAATATTCAAGTGCCGTACCTCCCACCATCAAGATAGTTGATAATTTACCAGTGAAACGGATACCAAAACGGTCAAGGATTAATCCACCCCAAATCAGCATCAGGAAGAATACATTCAGGAAACTATATCCACCTGTGAAGAATCCAAAATCACTACTTGTCCAGGCAAGATCCGACTCCAACATTGTTTTCAGTGGTGCTACCACATCGTTTACATAGTAAGCTGCCATCATTGTGAAAGCAACAATTACCAATGCTCCCCACCGGGTAGCTTTGGAGTCATTCAATTTAAGTTTTAATTGTTCTGTCATTGTACTATTTAGATTAATTATTAGTCAGACTGCATAATCCCGACAAAGGTAGTTAAATCCGTCATAAAAAGAAAAAAGGCTGACACCTTTTCGGCATCAACCTCTTTCTTATTTCTTTTGCGGGATCATCCGCGCTTAGCTTTAGTTAGCTGAATCTTCAGCAGCCGGAGCAGTTGTTGCAGGAGTTTCTGTTGTAGCAGGAGCTTCTGTCTGCGGAGCAGCTGTACCAGTAGGCATGTTATACGGATTGGTCTTTTCTTCTTTTTGAGCTTGCTCCAGAATCACATCGCCTCCCTTACCGGAAGAAGTAGGAACCACATAAGCAGTAGCAATACTCATTACGACCATGAATCCTGCCAAGAACCATGTTCCTTTTTCCAGAAAGTCAGTAGTCTTGCGCACACCCATAATCTGATTGGAAGAAGAAAAGCCGGATGCTAAACCGCCTCCTTTGGAATTTTGAATCAATACAATGAAGCACATCAGCAAAGATGCAACCACCATTAAGATAACTAAGAATAAATACATTTTGTTATTTTGATTTAGCGTTAATAATCAATTTCTCCAAAAATCTGATTTGGTCTGCAAAGTAAGCATTTTTTTTTGGATAATTCAAACTTAATTTTTTAATAATTTCAAGAGCCTTGTCATATCGGCGCTGTTTGATATAAATTTTCGCCAAAGTTTCAGTAAAGCAACTGTCATCCAACTCATCCGAAGCTGATTTAGGAGTCGTCTCTTCATCAGTATCCGTATCTTCGGAATCATCTTCCTGCTCTGTTTCTACCTCTGTGGGCGGAGGAATCTCTTCGGTTACAACCGGTGTTTCTTCTTCGACTTCGTCCTCTTCCTCCTCAATCAATGGAAGTAGAAGCGGATTTTCCTCTTTCAGCAACTTCAAGCTGATGCCTTCCTCAGTTTCACTCTGCCGGATAAATCCGTCTATCAAATCCTGTCCACGCAACTTGGGTACTTCCACCGGAACAGTCGATGATGTATCTGCCTCGTCCGTATCTTCATCATCCTGCATCAGATAGGCGGTATAATCCATTGCGTAATCCAACTCTGTCGTCTGAGAATGTTCTTCCGGCACAGTAGCAAGGAAAGCGTCTATTAATGAAAGGGTACGGTCGATACTCGGCTCTTCCTCCAGCTCTTTCCCGACAACAGATTCTGAAGTATGAGGATGAAGGGCATATCGGTCACCTTCAATCAGATAAAACAATACACGGCGGTCCGATACATACAGTACGGCCTTACGTAATTCTGCACCGAAGTTAATATCGTGCAGCACATAGAGGTTCTTGAGATAGAGCAAACGCAGGGACTGAAAGTAAGGATAGCGGGTTACCAACGTACGAAGTTCGTATAAGGTATCCCGGTTCAACGCCTCGGGATGCTGTATCCATTGTTGCAAATGTACAGGCGTCATTCCTACTCCTACCAGTTAGCTACGGTTGCGTTAAATATTTGTTCCGTTATGTCTTTCACCATCAGTTTTATTAACTCATCCTGTACTTCGGTCAGCAATTTGGAAGAGTCATAAGTCTGGAAAGCGGAGAATTGTTGGTCAGTAAAATCGTCTTTGTGATCCGTATTATTCACAAAAGAAACCTTCACAGTCAAGGTGACTTTTACTTTTGAAGAATATCCACTGGCATCCACCGCTTCGTTATATTGATTATAACCGGTAATCTCGCCATCAATTTCAATATCGGCATTGCCATTCACAAGTGATAAGCGGGTCTGACGTATGAACAAATCTTTCAATCCCTGATTAAATTCAGTAGCCAGCGGAGCATAAACATACTCTGCACGATTCTGGAAATCAGCTATCGAAACTGTTTTTACCTTGGAGTAATCAATCGAACTAATCGGTGCCAGTCCTACTTTAATACTACACGAATTTACTATCAGTAACACGCTCAACAACAATGCTGTCGAAGCTATTTTTTTAATCCAATCCATATTCTTTAATCTTTCTATATAAGGTACGCTCGGAAATATTCAGATCCTTTGCCGCACTCTTGCGTTTACCATGATGCTTTTCCAAGGCTTTTCGTATCATTTCTTTCTCCACTTCATCCAAGGAGAGAGATTCTTCCACATATTCTTCCGTGTCTTGTATGTCATCATCAATATCATGAGACGACTTTATGGAAGGATGAATGATGGTAGGCACACTCTGAGAAACCGGAGTTACCACAGCAGGCGGTTGGGCGAAATAAGTAGCAGGCACAGCCGGAGCAGCAGCTTTCCCACGTTCAGTCATGATCTCATGCACCAGCTTTTTCAATTCCGTCACATCCTGGCGCATATCGAAAAGAACCTGATACAGGATTTCCCGCTCACTTTCAAAACTCTTGGATTCCTTCACACCAAACAAAGCGGGAAGGCGTTGCATACTATTCTGCGCCGGCAGGTATCCACTCAAAATGGCAGCATTGATTTCACGGTTAGTTTCAATGATGGAAATCTGTTCCGTGATATTCTTTAACTGCCGTACATTACCGGGCCATGAATAAGAAATCAATAATTGCTTAGCATCTTCCGTCAACTGGATGGCAGGCATACGATACTTTTCAGCAAAATCTGAGGCAAACTTACGGAATAACAGGAATGCATCCTCTCCACGCTCACGCAGAGGGGGTACCTGAATAGGTACAGTATTCAAACGGTAATACAAATCTTCACGGAAACGTCCCTCGGAAATGGCCTGTGTCAAATTAACATTAGTAGCTGCCACAATGCGCACATTGGTTTTCTGCACCTTAGACGAACCGACTTTTAGAAACTCACCACTCTCGAGTACCCGGAGCAGTCGAGCCTGCGTAGGCAAAGGCAATTCTCCCACTTCATCCAGGAAGATTGTTCCACCATCCGCCTCACCAAAGTATCCTTTCCGCTCACCGATGGCACCGGTAAAGGCTCCTTTCTCGTGACCGAATAATTCCGAGTCAATGGTTCCTTCGGGGATGGCACCACAGTTCACAGCAATGTACTGACCGTGCTTACGCCTACTGTATTGATGAATGATCTGGGGAAAGCTCTCCTTACCCACACCACTTTCTCCGGTTATCAGTACAGACAGGTCGGTAGGCGCTACCTGAATGGCAACATCTATCGCACGCATCAATGCTTCATTGTTACCAATGATGCCGAATCGTAATTTTACTTGTTGTATTTCCGCTTTTGTCATTCTATAAATCTTCTTCCACACTATCGAGTTTCAGCTTATCGCTGTCATCACGCTTTTCGTAATATTGTTTTCGTAAGGGGTTGGCATGTGCTTCCTTATCGCGCAGGCGATTACGGAATACATCGATAGCCACATAAATGGCCTGACGGAAAGAGTCCTCACTGGCCAATCCTTTTCCTGCAATATCATAGGCAGTACCATGAGCCGGTGAAGTACGTATCACGGGCAATCCGGCAGTATAGTTCACACCTTCATCCATTGCCAGCGCCTTGAACGGAGCCAATCCCTGATCGTGGTACATGGCAAGCACTCCATCGAAATGAGTGAAATTACCTGAACCCATGAAACCGTCAGCCGGATATGGACCATAGCACAATATGCCTTTTGCAGCCATTTCTTTCAATGCCGGAATAATAATCTCTTCCTCTTCTTTTCCCAGCAATCCTTCGTCGCCCGCATGCGGGTTCAGAGAAAGCACAGCTATACGCGGTGCACCGATAGCAAAATCCTGCTTTAATGAATGATTGAAGATAGCTAATTTCTCCTGTATCAGTTCTTTCGTTATAGTCGATGCAATCTGGCTGACAGGAATATGCCCTGTAACCAAAGCCACCCGAAAATCATCTTTCATCAGAATCATCAGTGACCTGGCACCATCGCCCAAACGTTCTTCTATATATTCCGTATGACCGGGAAATGCAAAAGTCTCCGACTGAATGGTATGCTTATTGATAGGAGCAGTAACAATCACATCGACCAGCCCCTCCTTGTATTCTTCAATAGCTCTTTCCAGTGCTCCGAGTGCAGCCTTTCCGGCTTCGGGATCTGCTTTCGAAAATTCCACCTTCACTTCATCATCCGTACAGTTCACTACGCTCAGACGGTTATGAACCGCTTCTGCAGCAGAATTCACGATACTGAAGTTTGTCGGCAAATCGAGTGACTTACGATGATAAGCAGCCACTTTAGGCGAACCATAAATAATAGGTGTACACAGTTCCAACATAACAGGGTCAGAGAATGTCTTCAAAATAACCTCATAACCCACGCCGTTTATATCTCCTTGTGTAATGCCGACTCTTATTTTATTATCTTCCATTTTTCAATATATATATATCATTTTTAGATGAGGATGCGTCAGGAGTCCCAGTGATAACTTTTCATCCGCAGATTACGCGGATTACACAGATTCATTAAAATCCCAATCTGCGTTATCCGCGTAATCTGCGGATGAAAAATATTTCTTCAATAATGATTCTCCTTATACATTCTCAATATTATTTTTCTTGATCAGCAGTTTGAGCTTGCTCTTTCTTCACCCCCAATGGTATCTCTGCACCTGTCTGCTTATCACCCGGAACTCTCAATGTATAAAGAGATGCTTCCATCTGACGCATCAGATTGCGTTTCAGTTTATCAGGTGAATAAATGAAGGCTTCTACAACAATGATACGCTGGTTCACCGGATCCAGACGCATGTGCGATACATACGGACCACCCATAAAATCACCTTTCATACGCCACAAGCCACGAGCTTCCAGTGCATATTCTCCTTGAATGTTGAGAGGACGTACATCAGTCATCAAGGTATCAGTAGCCATATACATACCTTCCTTAGCACCCGGAATGTTAGCTTTCATAACAGAGTCACGCATCTGCACAAAATACTCCTTGGTAAAAGTATTCTTGTCTCTATAAGGGAAAGAGTAAATGACAAAGTTCTGATCAGCGGTAGCTGCATTCGTACCTGCCCAGAAGAAGTTTTCTCCTTGCTTGGTGGAAGAAAGCTCTCCCGGTACCCATATATCACAATCAAACATACTCTTTACCTTTGTCGTCACATAATCATTATGTTTCTTTTCCAGCTGTGCAATCTGACGGTTCATCTCTGCACGCGTAAAGAAATCAATAATGGTCTGCTTGTTTTCCGTCACAAATGTCTCGAATGAAGCTTCATCAGGAGCCTGTATCGTCAGGATAGTCTGCGGAGATGCATATACATCCTTCGCATATTTAAATTTAGGCTGAGTATAAATATCCTGCACATCAGCAATGATAATATTGCGAATCAGCTTTAATGTAGCATCATAATTTGCCGGAGAAGTGTACATCATGCGGAATGAACGCTCAGACTGGGGAAGCCCCGGCACATCCGTATCAAGTACATCATAAAGCGCCCTACCGGCAGGACGTTCCCACATAGCTGGATCTACTACTACCAGGATTTCATACGCACGACCACTTGAAGTCGCACCAAACACGCCCTTCTTACCGCTACTACATGCGGAAAAGGCTATTGCTACAAGAGCTAAACTTAGATAAAACAGGTGCTTTCTCATATACTTACCAGTTAATGTTTTTACAAAACTACGAAGAATACGTATATCATCCGAGCCAAAGTTAATAATTTATATTAATTCTTGTTTATTCTCTTCCTGTTTGGCAGTAGAAAGCATACCACAGGCAGCGAATATATCTTCACCTCTGGAAGCACGTATCGTAGTAAACAAACCGTGGGAAGTCAGGTAATCACGGAGTTTAGTCATCGTTTCCATATCCGCCCCTTCCAGGTCTACCCCGGGAATGGCATGAAAACGAATTAGATTGATACGGCAATCCAGCCCGCGCAAGAGTTTCAATAATTCTTTAGCATAGAGCAACGAATCATTCACGCCCTTAAAAACAATATATTCAAAAGATAGTCTACGCTGTTTACTAAAATCATAGTTTTTTAACAAGTCTACCATTTCTGTAATGGAGAAAGCCTTCTCGGCAGGCATCAATTCCCGGCGCTGCAAAGCAACCGGAGAATGTAGGCTGACGGCCAGATGGCACTCAGATTCCTCTATAAAGCGTTGAAAACCTTTGCGCAGACCAACTGTAGAAAGAGTAATCCGTTTAGGACTCCATCCATACCCATAGGAAGCAGTCATAATTTCCAAAGCTTTCAGTACCTCATCCAGATTATCCAGAGGTTCTCCCATACCCATCATTACCACATTGGTCAGCTTGTCCCTTTCAGGGAGAGAATTGATCTGATTGATAATTTGGTTGGCAGTCAGGTTAGCGGTAAAGCCCTGCTTGCCTGTCATACAGAATTTGCAATTCATCTTGCATCCCACCTGGGACGAAACACAAAGTGTGGCACGGTCTTCATCCGGAATGTAAACCGCTTCAACAAAATGTTTATCCCCTGCCCGATACAAGTATTTCACCGTACCATCCACCGAGCGCATAGCTTCCACAGGTGCATCTGCTCCCACTTCATAGACATCTTTCAGAAGGTCCCGGTGTTTTAACGACAAGTTGGTCATGTCATCTATGGAATTCACTTTCTTGTCATACAGCCATGAAGCTATCTGCTTAGCGGCAAATCCGGGCATTCCCAGTCTCTTCACCGCCTCTTGCAATTCAGTGAGTGTTAGTCCTAAAAGAGTTTGTTTCGGCATAATTATCTATCAATCTATCCAATTTATCTTTGCAAAGGTAGGAATAAAGTTGCATAAAGGCAATTACAGACACAGAAAATGAGATACAGCCCCTAAAGAAAAAGCCGTCTGATATTACATCAAACGGCTTTTCTTATATTATTATTCTGTAAATTCTTAGAAGAACAAATAACGACTGTCTTTCACATCAGCCTTCAGATACAGGTCGTTGAGGAACTGACTTGCCATGCGGGCATGCATATTCTGCAACGTAGCTTCTTCTGTTTCCTGATTGAAAGTCTCATTCAACTTTTCTTTAGCATACGGCTGAAGAACGAATACACCGCCATTACCTTTAATCGGAGCACTCAGTTTATTCAGTTCAGCAATAGATGCATAGGCACCTACCAACGGTTCGCTGGCACGTAATGCCGGAACATAAGCAGGAGCTGCAAAAGTCACGTGCTTCACAGAGTCGCTTACTGCTTCAGCCATAGATTTGTATTGGTCGAATGAAGTTGCACCGACAGCTTTCATATCAGCCATGATCTTCTCAGCTTTCTTGTCACGGATCAATTCCAGTCTCAATTGGTCTTTTACCAAAGCCAACGGACGGTAACCTTCCGGAATAATAGCAGACACAGCTACAACCAACATACGGTCGCTTTCACCACATTCATACAAACCGGATACTTCACCTGGTTTTGCAGAGAAAGCCCATCTTAAAGCTTCCTTAGTACCTCTGATACTACCGATACCATGCTCAGAGCTATACAAGTCATTTCTATCCAACAGTTTATATCCTGCATCTTCAGCATTAGCTACCATCTTTTCCAAAGTCGGATTAGCAGCGATAAACTGGCTGAAATCATTGTATGCCTTACCATAAGTTTCCTTACTGAATTCTACCGGACGCTTGATAACAGCTACCTTATATTTATCTTTAACAGCTTTCTTATCCATTACCTGCAAGATAATGTTTGCCTGTGCCAAAGAAAGGTTAGCCATTTCATTCTTACCAAGAGTAGTAACAGTATTCACATACTTCAGATTGTCACCATCCAACTGTGCACCTTCATAGTTAGCAGAAGAAATCCAGGTAGACTCACCTGTCTGACCGTACTTCTTAGCAATCTCTGCAAAGTCAGCACCACCCTTGATAGCAGTATAGATACTGTCAGCCAAAACCTTGGTCTTAGCAGCATCCTCAGCCACTACCTGTATCTGACGATACTGAACAGAGTCCGGCATAGAAGCTGTAGCCAATTTCTTGAATGAATTGATTGTATTATCTGTTGCATTGTAGTAAGGACCATATACGCCACCTACGGCAACAGAGTCCAGACGAGCAACTACATCAGTAGGCAATGCCTTAGAAGTATAATACAAATCAATATAAGGAACTTCTGAACCTGCTGCACGAACCAGAGTAGAATAATCACCCGGAGTACCTGCAAGCTGTTCTGTATATTCCATAACTTCCTCTTGGATAGCATTTCTATCCTCAGGACTTGCAGTTACCTGTACATCAATGAACTTGATGTTACGAGTTTCTACATATTGTCTGAATTGTTCTTTCTTCTTGTCGTAAGCAGCTTTCAGGTCTGCATCTGTGATGGTTACTGTTGAATCTTCAATAGAAGAATAAGGAATAGCAGCCAGCAACAAATCTGATTGATCTACTCTTGCATCGAAAGCAACCTGAGCCTCTACCGGATTAGAGAAAAGAGACTTGGAAACCAAAGCCTGATATTTCTCTGCCAGACGAGTCTGAATCAGTTGTTTTTCCAGGAAAGACCAGAACTTGTACATAGACTGATAATATTCAGCGTACTGTGCCGGCATCTGGGCTGTATTCATCTTAGAGTAATCCACCAGGAACTTCTTCAACATATCTTTATCAAAAGCACCGGTTTGCGGGTTACGGAACGGAGTTTGTTGCAGCATCGGGTGTACACCTGCATCGATGATTGCCTGAATTTCTGCTTTAGAGACTGAAATACCAAGTTTCTTCGCTTCGTTTTCAATCAACTTATTGTTAACGTAGTTTCTCCAAACTTCATCTTTAATCTGATTGTTTTCTTCATCGGTAAGTGCGCTTGTACCTCTCGAGAATTTCACAACTTCAGTATATTCTTCTACCAAGCTCTGATAATCCTGAGCGGAAAGTGCCTCTCCGTTAACCTCTCCTACATCATGTGACTGGTGTGGCTGCAATACCTTCCAAGCATCTCCTGCAATGAAAGCGAACAGCGCCAAACCAATAACAATCACCAATAAGGGTCCTTTAGACCGAATGTTTTGTAATGTTGCCATTTTAGTTAATATGATTTATTTGTTTATTATTATTTCTCCAAACTTCATTTTAGCGCACGAAGATACAAAAAATGCTAATACGCATCTATTTATTCTTTAAAAAATTACGCCATTCTGTTATTATTCCACCACTTTCAGACGTACCAACTCTATTTTTGTGGCCGTAACCTTAATAATTTTAAACTGAAATCTATCAATCGTCACTACTTCATGCAATTTCGGGAAACTCTGATAACGATTCAGAATCAATCCGCCTACCGTCATATAATCATCTTCTTCCGGTAGATCCAGATTGAATGTCTCATTCACCTTTTCTATTTCCAAGCGACCGGAAAGTACATATTCATCCTCTCCTATCTGTTTGCATACATACGAAGTGTTATCATGTTCATCTTCGATATCACCGAATATTTCCTCCACCAAGTCTTCCAACGAAACAATGCCGGACGTACCGCCAAACTCATCCACCACCACAGCAATGGTTTTCTTCTGCTGCATAAACAGCTTCATCAACTTATGTGCTGCCATTGTTTCGGGTACAATGGGTACTTCTTTCACATTATTCCGCCAATCGACAGGATTACGGAACATTTCAGATGAATGAATATATCCTACTACATTATCTATATTTCCGTCATAGACTATAATCTTAGAAATACCGGACTCTACAAAAAGGCTCTTTAATTCTTCCAGAGAAGTCGTCAGATCCACAGCAACCACTTCTGTACGTGGCACAATGCAATCGCGTATCTTAATGCTGGAAAAGTCGAGTGCATTCTGAAATATCTTCACTTCGGTATCCAGTTCCTCTTCATCTTCAGCATTATCAATGCTGCTCTGAACAAAATAATCCAAATCCACTTTTCCAAAAGCCTTATCGGATGCCTCCTTGTTGATCTTCATGCCAAACATGCGCAAAAAAAGATAAGACAGCCCGGAAGCCAGTTGAGAAATCGGATATAAAGCGACATAGCAGATGAGCAGCGGAAAAGCACAGACTTTCAACACAAGATTAGGATTAATCTTGAATAAGGTTTTAGGAAGGAACTCACCTGTTACCAGGATAATAAGTGTGGAGATGACTGTTTGCAACAACACTTCCACAAAATCATTGGAGATTAGATCTCCCAGTAAATGTACTTTGATAACTTGCGCCATGAGGATACCATAAATAACCAGCGCAATATTATTACCTACCAGCATGGTAGATATGAAGTTATTTGAATTACGGAAGAAATAAGAAAGGATGCGTGAAGTCACCCCGTCCTTACGTTCCATTTCAAAACGTAGTTTATCTACGGAAACAAAAGCAATCTCCATACCCGAAAAAAAGGCGGAGAAGGCCATAGTAATCAATAAATAAATATAGGTATCCATAATTTATGGTTTGATACTATCGGTCCGCACACTTCCAGTTTGCACACTATCGGTTTGCAAGCTATCTGCAGGCGCTGTGGCATCATCATCCACATAGAAAATGCCTTCCGGCTTTCTTATTGTATAAATAGTCATTTGCTCATTGGAGTCAAAGCCATGTCCCGTGATGATCCGGTCAGGCTGCTCAATACGGATAAACTGGTCGGAATAGATAGTGTGCTTGTTCTGGTCCCAATATAACAAGTCAGTCTCAAACCTTTCACCTTTCAGATTCTGAATATCCACATTGCTCATCAGCTTCCACAGCTTTTGCTTCTCATAATAATATGCTGTATCTGCCTTTACACTCGCCTCCACGTTGAATACCGAGTCGAATTTCTCCAGATAAACACCTTTTTCAAATGCCCAATAGGGCGGATTTTTTCGGTCGAAGACCAGCCACTCTTCCGTATTGATACGATAACGGGTGACACCCGAATCAGAGATCAAAGTCATAACTCCTTTCGTATCCATCACAGGCAATGAATCACGCTCTGTTATAGCATCTCCCATATCCTTATGACGTCCGGAACAGGCGGAAAATAAAAGAAGCATAACCACTGCCCCATAGGCAATGGTTATGCTCAAACTTCTACAAAATAGAACGTTACTTCGTCTTGGTAACATATTAATATTTCTTATCGAACCGTTGTGCTTTCACCGATCCAACCACCTATTGTAACGCGGTCTCCAGCTTTAATACCTAACATAAAGAGGTCTTCAGCTTTCGGTGTATAACGTGCATACGTTGAAATCAATTCGTTTGCCTTATCAGCTACACTCGGATCTACGGCTTTAGCACGTTGCAACTTATCAATAACAACGAAGTATGTACACTTATTCAAAGCAGACTCGTCATTCCAGTTCGGGCTGGAAGCATAAAGCTGTGCAAGCAAGATGTAAGCATCTCCAAAGTTTTCCTTGAAACCAATGGCTTTCTGCAAATAGCTTCTCGCCTGTGACAATTTCTTACTATTAAACAAAGATGCAGCAACAATATAACATAACTGAGCTTTCTTTTCAGAGTCGCTTTCAAGACTTAATGCCTCATCAAAGTATTTGATAGCTGTATCAAAGTCACCTTTCTTATATGCCATATATCCACATCCTGTAGCAGCGTCAGCAGTAGGATTGATCTTATACATATAATAAGAAGCTTGGAAGTATGCTTCGCTTTCAGTACATTTCATCATCTTCATGACAGAAATAGCCTTCTTCAAATAAGCAGAGTCTGTTTGATTAGCTTCAACTTTAGGACCATAAATACCCTGCAAAGATTCACAATCAGCAGTACCACTATTGATAAACATGGCTACAAGGTTATCTTTTACTTGTTGCAAAGCTTGTTTCTTAGCCGGATCATTTTCTGCAGCGATAGCAGCATCAACATATTCAGAATCTGTCAGGTAATCTTGGATAAATTGTTCCTTATGATTAGGATCAGCCTTCAACTTATTCAAAGACATATCCAGAAAATAGTGCAAGATAGGACTCTTGGAACCTTCTTTTTCTGCTTCAATAGACTCTTTCAACCATGCATAAGCTTGATTTACATCCACGTTAGGTGCATATGCAATGTAGCTGATAGCCTTACTTCCTTTCGTATCACCTACAGTAGGCGTACCTTTCAAATGTTGGAAATTAGGTGTATATTGCATTCTCAGATCATATACTTCCATTAATTCATCAAAATACTTCTTGTAATCAGCAGAATTACGATCTTTTATTTCATTTAAGAAAGCCGACAATATTTTAATACCGTCATTAAAAGTATAAAACTTCAATGTCGGACATGCCTTCAATACTTCTTTCCACGGCAAATAAGCATCCTTAAAATTACCTGCTCTCACCGCTTCATGAGAAATACTACTGTTTTTATTACAATCTTCAGTCTGTGCGAAAGCGCTGGTTACTCCACCCGAAAGGAGCAAGACAGCTACAAGCGTTTTAATCTTCATTGTATTTAAATTTTAGTTGTTATATTGTCTATTCTTCATTATTGCACTTTACGTTTCCAGAACCATTGTTCATTGAATGTCACGCCAATACAAAGACGCAATGTGTTCTCATTCAAGAATTTACTTTCCGTACCTTGCATTCTCACATATTGTGCTGAGATGCTCAATACAGAACGGCTACGTGGCAAAGGCAATCCAAAACCGGCAGTTACTCCGTACTCATTCGCAGCACGTGCCCCATCTATCTTATAATAAGGTTTGGAATAATAAGCTCCCAAACGATATTTAATATGTGAGAGATAGCTTCTTCCTAACAAGTTAGGAACATACTCTGCACCCACAGCAATCTTGGCACGATTACAGAAAGCATCCGGATTATTCATAAACGTCGTACTACTCCATTTCTGAAACATCACATCCGCCCCCACTGTAAGACGATCATCATATACATATGTCACACCGGCACCCAATGTCATAGGAATGCCCATTGTCAAGATTGTATCTTTTTGCGATGTAGTATACCCTGTTGAGCTATTACCCTTCTGATTTTGTACATACGCCTCATTATTCAAGTCATGTCCCGGTGAAAAAACAACACCTAAAGTAGCAACATGCTTCTTGCTGAATTGGTGTGTATATTGTGCACCGAAATCAAGTTTATAACTTGTAATTTCCATGCCCGTAGCTGTAATCAAAGGCATTACAGTCGAATTAGACGGAAATGACTGACTACGGGTATGTGTGATATCCCCCCAAAGATACGAAATATTCGCACCAACAGAAAGATTTTTAAATATTTTAAAACCTGCACCCAAATAAAGTTGATGTAAGCCACCTTCACCGGCATAAGTCGTACTGGCAGAATTCTCCGGATATTCCGTGTTTTCCTGATAACTGGCCATTGTATAGCCAACGTTAGAATAAGGCAACAACCCTATGCTCATCGCTCCCCATTTGGAAAGACGGAATTGCATAGTGATATAGTCAAAACTGGAGTTTTTAGCATTCTTTTTAACAGTCCCATCACTGAAGTTGGTATTCTGCATGGAAATACCCCCATCAAACATAAAAGTCAACGAATCGACCGCCGTATAGGATGCCGGATTCGCAAAATTAGTCTGATACTTGTCACGTAAGCCATAAGCAATGCCACCCATTGCCTTACTATTACCCGACCCTTGGTCTGCCAGCTGTCCGTATCCGTATCGTGTATAGGGAGAATTTGTATTATTTTGAGCGACCGTCGCCCCAGATAATATCGTGAGCAAAAGCACCAAAAGTGTTTGTCTAAATCTTGTCATTATTATAGTTTAAAATTCGATTTAATCCTTTCAACACTAAAAATCTGTCTGCAAAGATGATACTTTTTAAGTTTGTATCAAAAGAAAAATCATCCCCGCCCGTTAAAAAAACCAAAAGTTCAGGATATTTATGTTTCATAGCCATTATGTAACCCGAAATTTCATATTCCATACCTTTCAGCACCCCAGCGCGGATGGCAGTCTCAGTATCCTTTCCCATCAGGAGTTCACGCCCTTCACGTTGCACCAACGGCAAACGTCCGGTAAACTGATGAAGTGCACGAAAACGCATTTGCAAACCGGGTGAAATATTCCCGCCGTGATAGCGTCCTTCAGCATCCACAAATTCGTACGTAATACACGTGCCGGCATCAATCACCAGAATGTCTCTACCTGGGAACTGTTCGTTAGCAGCTACCACAGCCGCCATGCGGTCATAACCCAATGTCTGAGGAGTCTCATACAGGTTTTCCACCGGAAGCGGAGTCTTTTCATTCAGCCAAAGCACTGGTATAGGAAGTAATGCTAACTGCGCCAGCACCTGTTCGCTCAGGTCTATTACAGTTGCAACAATCGCCTTTTCAAAGTGATACTTATGATAAATATCTTTCAGATGCTCCAAATTCTGCTTGGAGTCATATACCACTTCTAAAAGTGAAAAGCCGTCAAAGACAGCTACTTTTGCTACCGTATTTCCAATATCAATAACGAGATTCACTGAATACTGATTATTTTTCCGGGCGCAAAGATACTATTTTAATTGAATTGGTTTTCTTTTTTCTATCAATATTCGTCATTAGCGTAAAGGAAGTCGAATGTAGCTTGATTATACTCAAATATTTCTTCCGGTTTAAAAAATCTTTTCAACTCCACTTCTGCTGCTTCAAGCGAATCGGAGGCATGCACTATATTCTCCTGGAAACTCATGCTGTAATCTCCACGAATAGTACCGGGAGCAGCCTTCCTGCCGTTGGTGGGACCTGTCAGTGTTCTTACAGCTTCAATCGCATCCACTCCCTCAAAACAACACACAATGACCGGGCATGCCATCATTGAATCCTTCACGCGCTGAAAGAACGGCTTTGCACTTAAGTGGGCATAATGCTCATTGAGTATTTCATCCGTCAACTGCACCATCTTCATACCGGCTAAACGTAAGCCTTTGCGTTCAAATCTATTTGTGATCTCACCTACCAAACCTCTTTGCAGGGTGCATGGTTTTAAAATGACCAGTGTTTTCTCCATCATAATAGTCGATTCTTTTTTTAAAAGTTATAAAACAACTCTTTCCCAAAAATACGACTTTTCACTGAAATACGCTCTTCATTGAGTCTTTTTTATGTATATTAGAGGCAAAAAGGATAAATAAGCAATTACTTAATCATAGAATTCAAAAGATTAATCTTCTTATCATCAGACAAATCCCAATACCACCATTTATCTGGATTATCCCTTTCTTGTTCATATCTACGTCTATAAGCTATTTTAAATACAGACAGCAACAAAATAACAACTTTCCTCAATTCATTATTAGGCAATTCTGCAATCTTATATAAATTAGAGTTCTCCACCCCTTTTTTAAGTAAAACGCAGGGTGTATAAGTCGGTTTTAATCTACTACACAAAATAGCAGGTTCAATATCTCCAGTTTCAGGTCTTGACTGAATTATTAAAGTAACAAGCCCATTTATGAAGGTTCTCTTGTCATTGTTACACAAATTATCAAACAAAGATACTAGCCGATCTGTATCAATAATATCCTGTCCATACTGATTAATCAAAATTTCATATTCTAATTTCATAAATCATCCAAGAAATGATAGTTTTCAACATTAAATTTATGTTACACAATATCCAAAAAACAAAAGAGTACAAAAGAGTCACAAACTTAAAAACTACATCTTTATCTTTATTAATATTACTCCATTTTATGACTCTCCATAGCGTCAAGCAAATCCTTAATTGCCATTTTCTTCTTTAAAGGAGAACTTACATATTTATAGAAAAAAGAGAAAAAAGGTCCTAAAGCACCCTCTGCCTCAAAATATTCATCCAATTTAAATTTAGAGACATCCACATTAAACTCTTGCCCAAAGGCTAAGATAAACTCTACAGCATCATCGCCCGTAATTCTTAAGTCGCATTCTAACAAAGTCGTTTCTTTCAATTCTTCAACATACAGAAAGCCCTGTTTGTCAACAAACAACTTCAACAAGTTAAGATTTTCACTTCTCATCATAATAATACTGATTTACGATTAGTAATCTAACAACCCTCTTAGTTTATAGAATATTTACGGAAAAAGCTAGATATCCATATATGCTCTAATAATCTTATCGCAAATAGATTTCAAGCCTTCAACATGCTTCATATCAGTAGAATCAAATCCGCGACCTAATTCATTCGCCAGAATCTGAGATAAATATTCAAACAACGATTGATCGTTCTTCATTACTTGTATTATCTCAGGTATATAACCAGCATATTCATCTTCTGCAATAGTCTCACCGACACCAAGAGGATCCCAATCTGCCACGATTTTATTTATTGTATCAAAGGTTTTCTTTACATCATTCATTTTATTCAAATTTAAAAGCATTTATTTTGATATAACCGAATCTAACATTTAGCAAAACAAAGCAGCCCATCTTACCTTACCATAAAACGCCCCATTGTAAAATACCAGTTTTCAGAAGGCAGTTTTTCGTCTCTTTGCCATTTTCCTTCCGTGGATAAGAGTATCTTCTTGATAAGTCCATCATAATCAAATTTAGAATTATCATATCCTCCCCTTTTTATAATTCTTATTTCCCGTATTTTAAGTTTATCATTAAAGAGGATAGTATAAAGACAAGAACCATTTACTTCATCACCATTATAATTAGCCCAATAAAGACTATCTTGATATTCTCTTAAAGACTCATTTCCACCTACGTAAGATATATCTGTAGATACCTTTTGAAATTCCTTTTTAATGTAATAGAAGACAGCATGTTTAGATGACTTAGTGGTATCTAATATTGATTTACATACAGGCAAAAAAGTCTCAACTTCAAAAAATGTACTACTTTGTACCTCTTTCTTATAAGGGCTGGTATCACTTGAGTAGATAACACTTTCATTCACTATTTTGCTTTGCCCATATAGCGATGCGGAAGCCATCATCAATAAAAAAGAAAATATAAATTTAATAGCCATATTCTTACCTTTTTAATGTTATTCCATATCTAAACTCGTCATATCGCCAAAATCGAATGAACTTATCGATGCCCATACAACCTTAACATACATACAATCACCAAGAAATTTACGACTGTAAATATAGGCAATATAATAGATATTTCGAAAAGAGAATATAAAAGAAATATAGTAACACATAAACAAACAGAATAGAAGAAACATACTATTAAAAACAGAATATCACAATTAGGATTCCTCAAGATTACTTTCAATAGAGATATTGTCAGCAGAATTACTGCAGCAATTATTGCACCTATAGACTGAATCGAAAGAAGAAAAATTCCTTGTAAACCCCAATACAAAGGCAAAATAATGTTTAATATATTTCTTTTTATCATTATCTATTTCTTTCTATTACATACCCTCGTAGATTATTTCAATTCATAATAAGCCTATTCATTGTTGACAATGGCAATGAATAAAAAATACACCAATAAAAAAATGTTGTAATAGCTATGAGTATAAACTCTATTATACAGAGATTTTTATTGTAACTCCCAAACGAAATAAAACGTTCTATTACAAGAACTATTACAGATAATATTATTATTAAAAGCGAAATTACATTTCCTATAGCCCCTTGGTTAACTCCACTGATAAATGGCATAGAAAAAAGATTATCTATAATTAATATCAGTGAATAAATAAGAATAGGAGTCAACCTTACTTTCTTTATTATTCTAATAAAATCATTCATCTGTTTTCATTTTTTTTATGCGTCGCATATATTGTTTATTTGGATTGTTTTTAATGATCTCTTTAAATGAAATACTTGGAACAAGATTTCGCAAACATTTAATACCCTGTTCAGCCAGATAAAATATTCGACTGAACAAAATAATAAAGTCCAAATGATAATTTGTTTGTACTTACCATAAAAACAGCTGTATCACAAATGGGAAAATGCATACAATATAAATTAATATATAGAATAAGACTTCTAACTTTCTACGTTCTTTATATATTAAACACACAAATAGTATCTCAAAAATAGTATAAATAATAGCTGCATAGCACAAAAATAAAGCACCTCCCAATCCATTTCCACCTTGTGCTATTTCTATCACTTTACTATAATATCCCCACACAAGAAGATACAACAATGATATTATACAAAAAAATATTTTTTTCTTCATTTCCCATCCTCCTTCAATGCCCATGAATCACCATTCCCTATATATACCTTTAATCACACTTTATTTACGAAATCAAAAGAGCAATAATTCACAGAAGCTTACTTAATAATACTTTTCCGCCATCAGGTGTACAGAACTCTCTGTTATCCAAAGATACATAACCTTCTTCCGTTAATAACCACTTGGCTGTACCATCTTCATAGATCACATTACTGCATTAAGTTGTTAGTTAGCCCCTTTCTATTATCCGCCACAATGTCTTGCTGAAGGATAAAAGTTCTTTTACCATTTCGAATTTTCATAATTATATTCCTTGCCCTTAATCTTCACTTAAAAAGGAAAACACTACTTCTCCTCCGATTTCCCATGATTTTTGCCCTTGATTTTCAATAAGAAATCAAAGAAACCATATAATAATATAGCTGATAACTGCAAGAAAATATAATATACTCCACCCTCAAAAGCTTGTGGATATTCATAAATCTTGTAATAAATACTACTAAGGCCTATATCAGGAAGTAATGAATAATAAAAATTCAGATAATCAAGTGCATAAAGCACGGTAAACAATCCCAAAATTAGAATTAGGAACCAACACCAAAGCCGCTTCCAACCCAAAATTAAGTAAGCGGCCAAAGCTGTTACTATAAGTTGCACACAAAAGCCGGTAAATATCCAAATAAAATCCGTATCTGATCGTAAATACATCATTACAAAGGTCACAGGATTAGTCATATTTCCTATTGTATATAAGCTCATGTGTATATGTATTAACACAATACATATAACTAATAATAATCTAAAAAAAGAAGACCCATTTTTCATATTCTAAACACTTATAAGATTTTAAAGCTCCCCTGAGAATCAATATACAATAAAGAGTATATCCACAATTCCCAAGGAGAGCCATTTATCCATTACACTTATTTCGCAAGTACTAACTACAATCATATCCTAATCGTTTTGACATTAGAGTAAGCTTTTAAGTCAAAAATCACCCAAAAACTGACCAGACTAATTGTTTATAGTAAAGGTCAGGGATATGTAAGATTAGCAGATTAAAAATTCAAGACTTGATACAATCAAATAGAATATCCAATCGAACGAGATCAGTTGTCAATATATAAATATCCTGATTCACAAGCAACATTTACAAGAATTTTATTTCGATATAAAATATCAATTAGGTATTTTTCTTCATCATATGATAATTCAAAGGCAATAAAACCATTATCATCAAAAAAGTGAGAAAGTAGAGTATCAACATTTCCTTTATAGATAGAATCTATTAGAGGTTGAGGTGTTACTATATCTTTTCTTAATTCATAAAAAGTTGCACTATCAATGTTTAAAACTCCTGAATCTTTTAAAGTTCGTAAAAATTCATCTGGATATTTCATTTTTAAGACAATGTCATTTGATCTTAATACCATACGATAAATAGAATCTTGGTATTTTACACTTAGAGCTTTATAAGGCTCATTACCATTTTCTTTTGCATGTTGTTCTTTGGATTTTCTATTTATATACATACATGCAGTAAGAATAAAGGCAATTCCAGTAATTAGAATAATTTTACTCCAATAGTGTTTTAGGCACTTCTCTTCCTCCATATTTGGTTCTTTTAGGATCTCCTGTTTTCATTCTTATTTTATTTTCTGTATTAATTGCACGTACTTCAATCAACAAGACACCATTCTCTGTTATTTCCCTAGTCATTGTTCCTTGATCTGCATCATAAGAATGTTGCAACTCATGACTTAGTCCTACCCTCGGAGTTCTTTTCTCTCCGCTAGGTTCTATTTGAATATAGGGATCGTATCTAACAGTAGTGCCTTGTGAAATTCCCTTGGCAGCTTTCTCTTTATCAACTTCTGTTAAGTTACCTTTTCTTCTATCCTCCACCATTGTAATTTGATGAATATTTTCACTGTCCTCCAATTTTAAAATTATTTGAGCAACAGTTTTATCATCTTTCTTCAATTGTGCTAAATCAGCTTTTACTGTTTTTTGGAACTTTGTATCGTAACCAAATCTCGATTTTATATAATCAATTAATCCATTGGGATTGGGGCTAATGACTATACTATCTCCATTCACATCGATATTACCAACTGGATTATTTCCTCCATACTGATACGATGACATTGAATAATATTTCTCAGCAAATCTATCTGTCGTAGTAAATCTCCCCAGCGCCGCATCATACTGTCTTGCCCCATAGTCATACCTGTTCAGCCCCTTCTTTGTATCCAGTTCCTTACCATTATACTTATAAGGCTGCACATTCTCTTCACTTGCAAAGACACCTCCGAATGGAT
>ERZ773104.1640-NODE-1640-length-28560-cov-4.111700_pt1 | contig 28560 bp, 20 predicted proteins | sample MGYA00511920_ERZ773104 | MGnify/ENA primary metagenome ERZ773104 (study PRJEB29015, sample SAMEA2737857) | human gut metagenome | biome: human gut; feature: human-associated habitat; material: faeces | place: China | collected 2012 ...
TAGGCATTATAGCATATGCCAACGGCAAGAGCAAGGATTCCTTTTTCGTAAGGTTTTATATGCTTAGTATTGTTGCACTGCAGCTGATATGGTATAATCAATAACGCTACCGCCCCTAGACAGGTAGGGAAAGGGGGTGTGCATCCAATGGTCAGTTTTTTGTCATTTTTATGCTCTGTCGTGGCGAGTGTAGTTGCCTACTACATTTGCAAATGGTTGGACGGAGATAAGTAAAAGGTAGCCAGCCTAGGGGTTTGTTCCACCCTCCCAAAACGGAAAAGAAAACCCCCGGAGGTGGCGCCCTCCGGGGGTTTTCGTGCATCCAATGGAATGCTTTTGTCATTTTTGCCTACAGGCATTATAGCATATGCCAATGGCAAAATCAAGTATTCCTTTTTTTAAGCGGTTTTATACAGAAATTTTATTGTATAGTATTTCGCAAAATTATATTGACGATGTAAATAAATTTCAATATAATTAATATGATATAAGAAATAAGAAGGAAAAAGAAAGGGGTCAAAATATGGCAAATACAAATGTTAATATTCGTATGGACAGTGATTTAAAAAAGCAGTTTGAAAATTTCTGTTCTGATATGGGAATAACCATGACAGCTGCCTTTAATTTATTCGCAAAGAAGGTGGTGAGAGAGTACAGGATTCCATTTGAGATTGGAGCAGAGGTCCCGAATGCAGAAACAAGGGAAGCGATAGAAGAAGTTAGAAAAATGAAAGCGGATCCAATGTCTGGAAAAACGTATACAGATGTTGATGTGATGATGGAGGATTTGCTTGCATGAAGTATAAGTTAAGACCAACTACAAAATTCCAAAAGGACTTGAAACGGGTGCAGCGGCGAGGGTATAATATTTCACTATTGACAGATATTCTTAAAATGCTTGCCGATGGAAGAGAATTACCAAAGAAAAACAAGGATCATAGTTTGGTCGGAGAATATACAGGGTGTAGAGAGTGTCACATTACACCAGACTGGCTGCTGATTTATGAGATTTGTGAGGATGACCTGATTTTGTATTTAACCAGAACAGGAACGCACAGTGATTTGTTTTGACGAGAAATAAAAGGGCGCCAGCCTAGGGTTTGTTCCACCCTCCCAAAACGGAAAAGAAAACCCCCGGAGGTGGCACCCTCCGGGGGTTTTCGTGCATCCAATGGAATGCTTTTGTCATTTTTGCCTATAGGCATTATAGCATATGCCAACGGCAAGAGCAAGGATTCCTTTTTTGAGCGGTTTTATGCAAAAATGGGAAAAATCATAGCGTATATCTTGCACTGTAACGTTATTTACGTTACAATAATGGAAACAGGAGGTAATGTCTTATGGAAAAAACAGCTACGTTAAATTTAAGGGTAAATCCAACAGTGAAAGAGCGTGCAGAGGCGGTTTTGTCTCGACTGGGAGTGCCTATGTCAACAGCGATTGATATGTATTTAAACCAAATTTCTCTTACAGGCGGTATTCCGTTTGCAGTAACATTGCCTAAAGCGCCGGATTCTCTTAATTCGGATCTGATGACGAGTGAAGAGCTTCACGCAAAGCTGCAAAGAGGATATGAGGATATGCTTGAAGGAAGAGTGCAGGATGCAGCAAGTGCATTTAAAAAATTTCGGGAGACGCATTCAGCATGAAAACGTATAGAGTAGAAATTACATGCGAAGCGTTGGCGGATATGGAGCAGCTTTATAATCATATTGCGTATGTTCTATTATCGCCGGAAAATGCGATGGGGCAGTATAATCGGATCGCAGATGCAATATTAAAGCTGGATGAGATGCCAGAGCGATTTAGAATTATGGATTCGGAGCCGGAACATTCCAGGGGATTGCGAAGAATGCTTGTAGATAATTATTCTGTCTTTTATATAATAGAAGAGGATAGTGTTACGATAACGGATGTTCTCTATACTCCGTCAGATATAGGGCGACGGTTAAGCTGATATAAGGAAGGGATAAGATAGCCGATGGGGAAAGATAACTCTTTCTCCATTTTTTATTCCCGCAGAGCTGCCAGCACCCTCCGGCTTGTGAACAATCTGTGAAAAAATTTCCCTCAAATCCCCAGAACCCCCTTGAAAACGGGCTTTATAAGTGATATGATAACAACGAGCAACAGAGACGCGACCGGAAGAAACATTTATTTTTATTTCCTTTTTTTAATTCACATATCGTTTTTACACGGTGAGTGTGACGCGGACTGCATTCTGCGGTCTTGACGTAGAGCTAGGGTATTTTATCGGGCAATACTTTATTAGAGTATGCCTTTTTTTAATTTATAAAGAAAGTATAAACTCACCTATTTATATTTATTTAAGAGTTAGAGAGAGGGAAATTCCTTGAAATATGTGGTAACAAATAGTATACTCATATCAGGAACAATTCCATAGAGAAATAGGTGAAGGAGGACATAACTTATGAAAAAGAAAAACCTTATGAATGTTCTCGCAGTAGCTGTCACATGTGCTGCTATGCTCGCTGGTTGCAGTCAGCAGGCCGACACTACCGCACCTACAAAAGCAGAGGAAGAAACTATTGACACAGCAGACACCGAAGAGGTAACTGAGGAGCCGGAAGAGGTGAAGGAAGCATCGTATCTTGTATCCATCACGGCAGCGAATGAGGATGGAACCTACAGTGCCTGCGACGCAGAGAAGACAGATTATACGTTGACTTTGGACGAGACTTTCCCGGAGGAGCAGAAAGAGCTTCTGGTTCCGGAGGCGGTCGTTACCGTAACAGGTCCGGAGGACTCCCTGGCAGATACCGAGAACGGTAAGAGCTTTACGATTACCGCGGTGCAGGCCCAGGAAGAGGACACCGAGGATTCCCTGGCGGTGAAGAGAGCGGGATTCGAGAAGGTCAACGGCTTCGCGGTTGACGATTCCGTAATCGGAACCATGTACGCCAAGCAGTCCGTGAACGTCCGCAAGGGACCGTCCACCGACTATGAGAAAATCGGAAACCTGTCATTCGCCCAGGAGATCAACGTAACGGGTGCCGCGGATAACGGCTGGTATCAGTTCGACTTCGACGGCCAGAAGGGTTACGTCTCCAACAAGTACGTGGCCATGGAGAAGCCGGAAGCCAAGGCGGTTGCTTCTACCGGAACATCCGGCGGCGGAAGCAGTGCAGCGGCAAGCAGCAGTGGCGGCGGTGGAGCTGCATCGGGTTCTGAATTTTATGTTGTATATTCAGAAGCTGAGATGGACGCGGCGCTCAACGCAGGCGACCTGAACACTTACATGGAGATGCAGCGCAAGAACCTGGCAGCAGCCAGTGGTGGAAGCAGCAGTTCTTCTTCCAGCAGCTCATCAAGTTCCAGCAGTAGCAGCACAAGCACCGAGAAGAGTACATCGACTTCTAGGGAGTTTGTGGACTATCTGAATCAGAAGAGAGCAGAGGCTGGATTATCAGCATTAGCATGGGATGATTCAATGGCATCTACAGCTTGCGAAAGGGCAGAAGAGATTGTGAGTGATTTTTCGCATAACGGTTCCCGAAACTGTAGTGGAGAAAATATATTAAAGACATCTTCTGGTGGAGCATCCTCATGGTATACGTCATTTTACAATTCTGCGGGACACAGAATCAATATGATGTCGGATGCAGATACAAAAGCAGCTGCGGCGGTATGCAAAGCTGGCAATATGTACTATGTGGTGGTACTGTTTGATTAAAGTATAGGAGAGCAAAGGGCGTTGCCCTTTGCTTTTTCTTTTATAAAAACAATGGGAACAATGGTGTTGCAAACCAGTCTGCTTCGATTCAGGGGAGAAAACAAAAATGAAATATATGGTATTCGTAATTTATATAATAAGCATTATGCAATTCATTAATAGCAAATCTGTTGCTAAAAATGGAATATGCAGAGGACGTGATTTTTACAAAATAAGTGGAGTAATAAATATGATAGTTGGATGGTTTGGTATGGTGGCTGTAAATGTGTTACTGCGTGACAAAAATATTATTCCACAGGCTTTTGTTTGGATTGCGCTTATAGGTTTTGGAATTACCATGGTATATGGAATGTACTGTATCTATAAAATGATGATAACTGTAGAACCTTAGCAGAAAGAATTTAGTAGCTGTGGAAAATTGCAAGTACGGTGTTGTAAGCCAGTCTGATTCTAGTATACGAGGAGGTGATATGGATGGAGAAGTGGAAGTTTAGGGATAAGCTGAATGTGGCAACGTTCATTCTTATGCTCATGACATTCATTTATATGGTTTCTCACTAATGATTTAAGCACAGAGAATCCAAAAAGCAAGACTTTTGAAACTATCAGCTGTAGAGCTGGTAGTTTTTTTATGCTCCGGAGAAGGAGGAGAGGAAATGATCTGGGTGGAAGGTATTCGGATTGGCGGCTATATGCATACGGTAGCGCCAGGGAAGTGCGGCACAGATTGTGGCATCAAGAGAAGGATAGGAAAAAGGGATATTGTGATTCTGAATAAGAAGGCTGATATCACCTGCCCAAACTGCCGGAAGGCATGGGATTTAAAGGTTAAACAGCTCCGGGATCTTCTGGAGGTTTAAAGATTCCTTCTATAATAAGGGGAATCTTTAGGTGGGGTAGCTTAGAAGGGAAGAGCGGATCCCGATTCGGTATATATCGGATCGGGATCCGGCGGCGGTTCAAATCCGTCCCTCACCAGGAACAGGTTTAAAATATCTGGGCCTCCGGGTATCCGGAGGCGAAAATCCTTAAAACAGGGAGCAATCCCTTTTACATATAGATAAAAAGAACGAGGAGGAGAAAGCGAATGAAAAAGCTCAAAAGATGGTTGTGTTTTGCGCTGGCCCTGGCAATGCTGGGAACCACGTGCCTGTCGGATTACACAACCGCGTATGCTTCATCGCCTGTAAAGGTAGAGACGGTAGCTCCGGCAGACAATGAAGCGGAAAAGCCTTCGGATTCCGCTGCGGCGAAACCGGCTGAGAACGGTACGGCGGGCGCAGGGGATGCGGAGACGCCGGACGCACCTGAAGCTTCTGGAAACGGAAGTGAAAGCGGAAGTGCGAAGCCGGATGCGTCCACGACGCCTTCTGAGGATACGGAAGGGACCGGAGAGGGCGAAGCTGGGAAACCGTCAGGCAGCGAAACCGGACAAGCAGGGGAGCTTCCGGCGGAGGAACTGCCGCAGGAGGATAAGGAAGCTCCGTATGCGAATTATCTGTTCGGTGATCCGGACTATGATGATAACTATGTGTACGGAGAGGACGCCGATGGAAATGAGATCCTGGAGAAGTATGTGAATGATCTCGATACCATCATTACCCTGGCAGAGGAAGGAATGGAGCTTTCCAGCTTCTTCCGTGGCACGATCTTCCGCGGATTTACTTTGGAAGATCTGTACTCCATGCGGAACGACGGATATTCCTTTGATGAAATCATCTACCTGTACCTGACAGGCAGCGAGGATATCCCGGACTGGCTGGGTGTGGCCCTCTATGAGAACGGCCCCGGCTGGCTGGCAGCAACCCAGGCGGGAGAGGGACTTCCGAATACCCTGACGGGCCAGAACTGGCAGCCCATGTCGCAGTACGCGTTGGGTGTTATCCAGTGTCTGGGTGGCAGTAAGAGCCATGGAAAAATCGGTAAGCTGAAAGCGACCGGCGATGACGGAATGAGCTATGAAGTGTTCTGCTTGTCCTATGGCGGCTCCTATCAGGGCGGCTACATTTATAATCGGACAGAGTATGGAAACTGCAATGCGCCGAATGGGGCAGCCTTAACATCAGACCAGGCGGATATGCTGAAAGTGCTGGTGAACATGTATCTGAATGCGACCGATACGACCAGTTATGACTATTCTGCAGCGCAGCTTATCATGTGGTATGTTATCAACAATGTCCAGAGCAAAGGACAGTTGGATGCAGCACGAATGACTGCGGATCTGACACAGGTTCAGAAAGCCATCAACGGTAACACACCGGGATTTGCCCAGATTTATCTGCAGTCTTTTATCAAAGGAACCTGCGCAGCAATGAAAGCATATCCGGGTGTGGATCTTACCTTTGGAAAAGGCAGCGAGGTAGAGGTTTACTTCTGGAAGAGTGGCAGCGCGCCGACCGCCCAGAATATTTTGAGCTGGAACGGGGAGGAAGTAGTGGAGGATAGGGGGGCCATCCCATATATTGATAACCACTATATGGAACGTACTGCTACGACCCGATATAAGGTAGAAGTGACTAAGGAGAGTATCCTGACTAATGAGCTCCTGGAAGGATTTCAGTTTGAGGTAGTCGAGTCTGAGGCCAGTGGCCATGACCTGACCTATGATATCATCAAAGGTGAGTATTCCGAGGACGGACAGGACTATGAGAATGCCACAACCAAGCCGGGAAACTTTGGTAATACTACCACAGAATCTGATCCGGTTCCGTACCTGGACGATGATGTGGAGCCGTCCGGCGGACAGCATCGCACAACCATTACCACGGATGAAAATGGACACGCAGAAACAACCTTTGTACATACTCATACATTCAAGGAGTTTTATTCTCAGTGCTATTCAGCTCCAGGAAAGGAAATAAGTTATTCTAATTATAATGCTCGATGGGCGAAGGTGTTAGCACTTGCGCAGGCATCACCGCTTGGCCTGATGGTTTCCTACATGGGTCAGACAAAGATGATGACCCTTGCACAGATCCAGGCCATCTATGACGCCCAGCAGGTAGTGTATACCCAGACCGAAGCGGAGGCAACGGATACCATCAATTCCCTGTATGACGCCTACTGCGCAAGAACCCATACCTACACCGTGACGGAGCTGGATACCTACACCAGACCGGGTTCTACGGATTCCAATGGCAACGTGCTTGATGAGATTCGCCTGCCGCACGCCGGATACCGGAAGGACGTGCAGGACGCAACCACCATAGGCAGCTATGAGGAAGTGGTAAAGAACGGCGGCACTATGGTAGCCGGCGGCAAGAATGACCGGGATGGAAATACAGAAGAAGTCAATGTGACCAATGAGCCCTGGTATAACCAGATCTTTATCAATAAGACAGATTTGGAAACCAATTCTCAGATTCTGTATGATACGGCATTTGATATCTATGAGTATTACCAGTATAAGGTGACACTTTCCCCGGCAACACAGAAGCTGTATCCGGCCAAGTACCTGACCCAGTACATGGCAGACGTGGGCGGAAAGCTGCTTCCGGGAAATATCAAGTCCGCGAAGCTGGTAGTCACAAATTCCGGCAATACGGAAGTCCTGAACCAGGATCTGGACGTGGCGAAGCTGACAGCGGCGCTTTCCGATACGGATTCCTATACCGTGGACTTTGCCACCACATATTCCGGTGATTATACGGTAGAGCTGCGGCTGACACTGGATAACGCATTGGATTTCAGTACGGCCCTGAAGAAGGAAGTCTACAAAGGATCCCTGGTGGAAATCGGCACCTGTACCTGCACAGGCGGTTGCACTGAAGACTGTGAGGATACCTGTCCGGTATGTGCCATCAGCAAGGATTACTGTGGTAGCTTCGATGGAACTGTAACGGTTTATAGTCTGCTTTCCAAGGATGACGTAAAGCAGGAGAAAACCATTACTTCCTGGGACGATGACCTGAATACCTTTACGACAGAAGATGGAATCACTTATACCATCGATTCTGACGTAGATAATTACCTTACTTCCTATACCTATCAGGACGAGGCGGGCGTAACACATACCCTGACCAATCAGGATAACGACGCAGCGATTGATATGGTTATGGATTCCAATGGACAGGTTACAGGCTACACCTTTTCCTACATCGGTGATTCCGACACTGGCATCTACATCTTCAGCGACGGCACCACCATGAAAGGCCAGGACGATAACTATAAGTATGTGAAGGTGGAAGAAGCTGACGGAACCTGCACCTTGTATTATTATGTAAACTCACTTCTGGAGAATGGTGAGTACAGCTATAAGACCAGGTTCAGTGTTTCCCCGGCAAGCATTTCCGGTAAGACCATTGATAAGAATGTCAATACAGACCCGGATGATTACACCACCTGGGGACAGGCCAACTACGAGATTGTCCGTGTCACCGCGGATATCGCAAAGCAGATGGGCTGGAGTGATACCACCATCGGCATGTACACCGTACACCGGCTCTCCCCGACCGACCAGTATTGCGGAACCACATTTACGGATCACCATGACGAGGCTGACAAGGATTATAAGTATGGATACCGTGAGTATGGAACCCTCTACTACACACAGGCCAACCAGGGCAAGTTTGCCATTGTGGAGAAGACCGCCCCGGCGGATGCTTCCCTGACCGGATACCTGGGCAACTATGAGGACAGGGACTACACAAAGCTCAACGACCAGTCCTCCAAGAAGAACAATGACGGTGCGCCTTACGCAACCGCAGATCAGATGTCTACCGTGAAGATGGTACACTATATCGATCTCTGCAAGGACACCAACCAGTACGCAACCTATATGCTGACCGATGGCTTCAAGGAGTATGACGCTGAGAAGTACACCCGGTACATCGAATCAGTTAAGGACGACCGCGGCAACGACGTGCCGACCGGCGACGGCTATGACGCCCATTACTTCGACCAGAGCAGCTTAAAAGAGACGATTGCCCTGGAGCGGTATAAGCTGGAAAGCCCGCTGAATGACGTCCTGAATCAGTTCTGGGATAACTGGTTTTCCGAGAACCTGAGCCGGAATTCCGGCCTGACGGTTACAAGAAACTCCCAGAAAACGGATACCTGGCTGAAGGAGAAGGAAGGAAAGGATATCCTGCACCATTACGTGAGGACCACCATCAATAAGGATTCCTTTGACGATAACGACGCTTCCCAGTCTGATATCACTTATGACGGAACGTATACACACACCAATATCAATTACAACTCTTACGCTGGGGAGCGGGCAGAAGCGCTGAACCAGAGGGAAGGCTTCAACAGCCGCGAGTATCTGCAGGTAGGCGGAGTGACCTATGACAACGCAGCGCAGGAGAAGGACGCCCGGTATTTCAACACCGAGGCAAGCGTCAATAAAGACGAAGGCTATGCTTTCATCGATGAGCGTGAGTACGGATATATCCGGTTCACCAAGTACGACATGGACGCCGACCGGTATGTGACCGGCGACCTGGACGAAGGCTATGAGGCAGGCACCGACCATGCGGACGCAGATCTGGACGGCGCGGTATATTCCCTGTACGTGGACGAGTCCAACCTGTTTACCGTGGATTACCTGGAAGGCACCTTAAATGGCAAGCTCTTCTGGGCACAGCCGATTAAGAGCGGCGGCTACCGGATCATCTGGGACGGCGACGATAATGCCGACAACGGATTCCAGGATAAGGGCGATAACGCTTATGAAGATTATGAGCACGCATACCTGACCAAAGACATGGTGCTGCACCTTGACTACACCGATGATAACGCGGGCGAGGCAGCGGTGACAAAGAACACGGCTACCTACCACGGCATCCAGCACCCGGACGGACAGTATGGCGGAGCGAAGCATAACGGTTTCTTCGCAGTCCTGGAAGAACAGCAGGTATTCTTAGACCTCAATAATGACGGCTATTCCGATACCTGGACACTGGAAGATGTGACCCTGTACGCAGGCGCCAAGGTAGCTTCCGCTCCGATTGAGAACGGCGAGCTGGAGATTGATGGCCTGTATCTGGGTACCTACTATCTGGCAGAGGAGATCCGGGACGCTATCACCATCTACTCTACAGACAATGACGACGTGGAGTATGCGGAGAACCGGTGGTTATCCTTTGCTCCCGGCTACACCGCGGATACCGACGACAGCGGCAACCCGAAGAAGTACACTTTCCGGTTCCCGTATGTGGGTAAGACCGTGGACAATGTGGACTACAAGGCAGAGCAGGACTACGTGCATAAGAATACCGAGCAGGTATCCCTGCAGAAGGTAGTACGTGGCGGCAGCGCGCAGTTCAATAAGATTACCACCAACGGCGAAAGCTCTTCCTCCGGCAACACAACGGGAGAAGCACTGGAAGGGGCAGGATTCAAGGTATACCTTCTGTCCGAGCTGAGCCTGATTGTGGACGGCACCGTGGCCCCGGCCTATTCCGAGGTGGACGGCCACGAGCTGGTAGAGGCGGGCAGCCTGGTGAAGCTTTTTGACGCCGCCGGCAATATGGTCGGCTATGAGTTCACCAAGGGATACTTAAGGGACCATGACCTGTATTCCTACTTTGACGCCAAGTATCCGGACGGATACAACTTAGCCGATGTGAACCGGCTCATCTACGTCAAAGACCGTGGCTACTATTATATAGAAGATATACTGGCAGCATACCGGAATCAGTATTACGATAACAACACGAAGAAGTGGGATTTCTCCGGTGAGGACAGGGCGATTGCGAGAATCTATTCCAACGATGCCGATTATATCAGCAACATCAATAAGGATTTCGCATACGTGGACAATCATCTGAACAGCGGAAGCCCCTGCGAGTGGTACGGCGTCAACGGCCTGTCTGAGGACTGGGTGGCAACGGACACCAAGTATGAGTATAAGCTGTCTGAGATTTTCTCAAACCATTACGGCAGCCTGCGTGTTCCGGAACTTTCCTGGGGCGCTTACATCATGGTAGAGACTTCCACCCCGAAGGACGTGTTCACCGCGGATCCGGTGTTCTTTACCATCACCGACAGCAGCGCGTCCCTGAACCGCAGCAAGAAGGTAACAATTACCGATACCTCTATTGTAGCGTCCCTGGTACTGATTAAGCGGGATGCACAGTCCGGCCAGGACGTAAAGCAGGCAGGAACCAGCTATCGTATCTGGGACTACAAGAATAACCAGTATGTTTCCAAATACATCCTGGGCGCAAACGGCGCACTGTCCATGGTATCCCAGCGGGTATTTAAGACAGACGCGGACGGACGTATCAACGCAGTCGCTTCCCTGGAATGTGGCAAGTACCGGATCGAGGAGCTTTCCGGACCGAACGGATACCATAATGTATATTGGGACTACGGCAACGGAACGGAAGGGGAGAAGCTTGGCGGCCTTGGAAAAGACAGTGAGGTAAAGACCGAGGATAACATGTTCCAGAAGTATTACGGAACCATGGATTTCGAGGTAACAACCGAGCGTCTTTATAAGTCCTCCGGCATCGTATCCAGCGATAATCTGGACTACCTGTACATTGGAGAGAATTATTACAACGACGAGGTACAGGGCAAGCTCAATATCACTAAGACCGGTGAGGTTTTGGTGGGATACAAGAACACAGATGACATTGAATACAGCGACGAGTATACCGATTCTTCCGAGGGCGGATTCAACTACTCCAAGAGCATGATGCGTGAGCGCTCCGTATTCGAGTCCATGAAGGATTACTACGATCTGGGAACGGACGAGATTCAGAGCAGGGAGATTACCATTGATGGACTGAAAGTGGACTCCATCACACCGGTATCCCATATCGCGGTCAATGCGTCTGGCATGGATCTGGCAGCGGTATACACCGAAGCAGACGGCACTTTGAAAACCATGAATGGCGGAACCGTGTGCCAGACCGGTGCCTGCGTGACAGCTGCGGATGGTTCCAAGACATACTACCCGGCGGCAACGGTAGAAACCCCGGCCGATACCTATGTTTATACACAGGATGGCGGCGAGACCTATCTGCTTGCTACCAGGACCGTAGACAATACCATTCCGGAGGCTCCGGTTGAGAAGTATTTTGACGCCAAGGGCGCCGAGATTACCGACACTGAGGTTCTGGGAACCATGGCGGCCGCTGCCATCATCACCAAGATGGACGGGAAGACCGTGAACGCTCCGGCCGACAGTACGGCTGAGATTACCAAGGCAGATGCGGTTCTGATGCTTGTGTATGACCTGTCTACCGACATCTATGAGCACGCAGAGCTTAAGGAAGCAGAGGATCTGTACATTTACTCTGTGAAGGGCGATATCATGGATACCTCTTATCTGGTAACAGATAAGGAGGGCGTTTTAACTACCAACGACCATGGCACCCTGACCCTGCAGGCCAACGGCACTTATACCCTGACTTATACCGAGGCCATCTATGACCCGGATAAGAACTACAACTACATTCTGACCTACGGCGACGGCCATACCAAGAAGGTGAAGCTGATCACCGGCGACATGTACCTGTCCGAGGATAATGAGATTGTCCGGGCACTGGATAATGGCGGCTACTCGGTGGAGAACGCAGAGGGCAAGGTGACAGAATATGCAGACGCGACCGTGACACTGGGCGAAAAGAACACGGGCAGCACCTTCGACTTTGTTTACGAGGAGCGGAGACTGGCCGGCGCCACCTATGTGATCCGGGCAGCGGAAGATATAGCGACACAGGACGGCGGAGACAACTACTGGTTCAAGAAGGGCGATGTGGTTGCGACCGTGACAACTGCCAACGATGGCGAAATCGTAGACTTCGCGCCGGTATATAACCAGGGCGGCAGCTATGATTCTACCTATTATTATGGGGCAAACAACGGAAGTTCTTCTTCCCTGACCAAGGGAAATAATTACGAAGCTTCCAAGTTCACGACCAGCGGAGCGGTGAAGAATCAGTGGATTGCAAGCCGCATGAGCAGTCTGGATCTGTCCCTGTTCGGTATCCCGGCATTTACCGACGATACCATCTACCCGAATACTTATTACCGGGAAGAGGTGCAGCCGATCTACCGCCGGATCATCAAAGAGGGCGTCAATGCGGATACCGTTCTGACAGATTATCAGAGTCGGTTGGAAGCACACGCTGGCCTGGATAGTGAGGGCTGCGAAATCCTGACCGCGACACCCGATGGATTCCGCCTGACCAATCAGGAGAGCGTCGAGTATAAGGGCGCGAAGCTGGTGGATAATGCTGATTACTACCTGCTGAAAGGCAAGGGAAGAAGTGGCGAAGATATTGATATTGAGGTTCGGGAGTCCGATACCCTGTATCGTATCACGGAAAACCTGGACGCTTCCAAGCCCTGGGCTGCAGGTGATTACGTGGAGAAGACCGCATCCGGTTATAAGATTGTACATACCGATGCCTATGAAGCAGGCGTGAACCATGGCTCTACCGTGGACGGCGCAGCGGATCTGGGCTACACCACGACCGCATACTATCCGAACGCGACACTGTACGACAATGGTGGCAACACCTATACCCTGTATGACGAGAACATGGCCGAGGTTGCGAAGCTGGAGGCAGGCATTCTGGTAACGGAAGCAGGTGGCGTTGTGACCAAGACCGCAAACGGATACCGTGTAGATTATGAAAAGGCTGAGGATATCACAGCCAACAAGTACGTAACCCCGTCCCTGAAAATTAAGGGCGCAGAGCTGGTTATCAAGGACCAGACCTATGACCTGTCCTGGGACAGCGACAGCCAGAGCTTTAAGACAAGCCATGATACCGCAATCGCATTCGCGGATGATTACTCTTCCGTAACGGTAACAACCGATGGCAAGGATATGACCTATAAGGCCTTTGACCTGGAAATCGAGTATGAACTGCATTATGCGCAGAAGGAAAACATCGTAGAGGTAGAGAAGGACGGTACCCTTGGTATGGTATCCCTGTATCTGCCGCTCGGTAAGTATGAGGTGCAGGAGATTGAGACGCCGTATGGATTTCTGATTAACGATCAGGTCCAGAGTGTTGAGTTCTCCAACGTAGATCAGGTGAAAGAAGTGGTATTCAACACCGCTGCGGAAAGTACCGATTACACTGACAAGACCATGGATATCTGGACTTCCAAGGGACTGAAATGGTTCGTAGGCGGCCTGAACACCATCGGTGAGAAACTGACCCAGATTACCGGCGTCAACTTCTTTACCTGGGGAACTTACGGTGACGCAGAGCTGCCGTTCTTCGCGGATAAGAATGGATTCCTGAATTTCTTCGATCTGCGTGTGAAGGCATGGAGCCAGGAGGAGACCCCGGAACCGAAGCCTGCGGATAAGCTGGTAACCATCAGTAAGAAGGATATTACTTCCCTGAAGGAGCTGCCGGGCGCAAAGCTGACCGTAACCGATGAGGAAGGCAACACGGTTGACAGCTGGACGTCCACATCGAAGCCCCATAAGCTGATTGGCCTGAAAGATGGCAAATACACCCTGACCGAGATCACGGCCCCGGACGGCTACGATAAGGCAGAATCCATTACCTTTGAGGTGAGGGACGGTGTGACAACGGCCGGAACGGTCGTTATGTATGACGCACCGGATGAAAAGGGTGTCCGCATCAGCAAACAGGATATCACGACGGGTAAGGAGCTGCCGGGCGCAAACCTGGTGGTAACAGATTCCGAAGGAAACGCAGTGGATAGCTGGGTATCCGGAAGGAAGCCGCATGTGATGGAAAACCTGAAGGACGGCAAGTATACCCTGACCGAGATCACGGCCCCGGACGGATACACCAAAACAGAGTCCATCACCTTTACCGTGAAGGACGGCGTGGCCTTTGGCGGCGACGTGGTAATGTTCGACCAGCCGGAGGGCAACAAAGTATACATCAGCAAACGGGATCTTACCACGAAGGATGAGCTGCCGGGCGCGAAACTGAGACTGGAGAAGGATGGAAAGACCATAGATAGCTGGACTTCCACCGACACTCCGCATGTGATGGAAAACCTGGAAGATGGCGATTACACCTTGACAGAGGTGACAGCTCCTGCAGGCTATGAAAAGGCCGAGAGCATTACCATCACCATTAAGAATGGCGTCTCTGTAGGCGGACCGGTTGTAATGTACGACCGCGTAAGCGACGTTCCGAAGGAGCCGTCTGATGACCGGCATCCGGAGAGCGAAGAGAACCAGTGGAAGTTAGGCGTCGGTATCTACAAGGCAGACAAGGACACCGGAGCGTCCTTAAAGGGTGCGAAGTTCGGCCTGTATACCTCCGATGACATCTACAATGTGGACGGCAAGCTGATTGTCACCAAGGGAACCCTGCTGGCCACAGCGACCACCGACAAGACCGGACACGCGAACTTCGCAGTGGACATTGCGTTAATGTCGAAGGATCTGGACGCTGCCCGGGCAGACCATGACCTGGTATACGAGAAAACCATCCAGTATAAATATGATTCCCTGACACAGGTTTCCGACAACATCTATCTGCTGGGCGTAAGCGACTGCGATGATGTGACCCTGGTAAAACAGGCGGACGGAACCTTCAAGACGGAAACCGGAAGCGTATGCACCATTGATACCGCGGCCAAGACCGTCACCTATACCGTAAAGGAATCCATTGACGGCAATACCGCAGTCAATACCGGTAAGTTCCATATTAAGGAGCTGACTCCGCCGGATGGATACCTGTACGACGATACCGTATATGACGTGAAGTTCGAGTATGACAACGACACGACCATGTACATCCCGGTATATGCAAAGCATAAGAATGAGCCGACCAAGGTTACTCTGACGAAGATGGATTTGACCGGTCAGGAAGAGGTACCGGGCGCCCAGATTGCCGTGTACAAGATTAAGGACATTAAGGACGTGAATGCCGATGGCATGATCAGTCATGACAAGGACAACCTGATTCTGGTGGATAAGTGGGTATCTACCGATACCGCCCATGAAACGACCGGACTGTTACTCTCTAATACAGAGTGGCCGCGTTTGACCAACCAGGAGCTGCGGGAGAATATTTACATCTTCCGTGAGGTGGTTCCGGCGGACGGATATGTGCGGGCGCAGGATATTGAGTTCAAGCTTCTGCAGAAGCAGGGAGCGGACGGCTGGATTGACAGTGCGACCGGAGAGCCGTATGGCTACGATGTGCTGACAAGGATAGTGGACTGTGATGAGGATTATCTGAGCGGATCCATTATATCCCCGAATGAGCACGCGGACAGCTGGATCCTGAACGGAACAGCGACTGAAAGTAACTGGGATTACACAAAGGTGTTGGACGGAGAGACGGTAGCCAAGTGGCTGCTTGTCAATAAAAACCTGGTACTGTTCTTTGACGAGAACACCAACCGGGAGACTATCGCCAAGACCTTGAAGGAAGCCGATTTTGCGGATCTTGATTTTGACACCGTATATCTGGAGTTCGGCGGCAAGAAGTTCGATGTGGATTTCTTCACTGACAAGCAGGTAGGCACACGGCCGGCTGACTCTTACCTCCATTATGACCAGAGTGCATGGTATGTGCTGGATGATATCCATGTGACCATGTACGACGATACTACGAAGCTTGCGTTTAAGAAGCAGGATATCGTGACCGGGGAGGATGTGGTCGGAGCGAAGCTGACCATCACGGACGAGAAGGGCAACGTGGTTGATTCCTGGACCGTCGAAGCGGATGAGAAGGGCAACGTAAAGGATCACTACATCGAGGGCAAGCTGGCGATTGAGAAGGAGTACACCCTGACCGAGACCTATGCGCCGACCGATAAGGGATATGTGAAGTCCAACAGCGTGAAGTTCCGTGTGGACGACAACGGCCATATCCAGAAAGTTGTTATGCAAGACGATTTCACCAAGCTGGAAATCAGTAAGGCGGATATCAATACCGGCAAGGAGATTGACGGAGCGGTTATGGAAATCTGGTCTGCGGACGCCGAGGGCAACCGGAAAGCGTTGGTAGAGCGGTGGACAACCGGACAGGATGGCTATGATAAGAAGGGCTATCCGAACAGACACTATATCGACTATCTCCCGGTAGGAAATTATATCCTCGTGGAGGCAGCGGTTCCGGCCGGATACCTGGCGGCGGAAGATATCGCGTTCTCTGTGACCGAGACGGGGCTTCTGCAGAAGGTTCAGATGCTGGATGCGACCACCAACCTGAAGGTATACAAATACCGGACAGGCACGACCGAGTTTGTACCGGGTGCAACCATTCAGATTTATGAAGTACCGGAGAAGTATGTCAAGTACCTGACTGACCGCATTACGGTTGAGACGGACGCCGGCATGCTGACAGAAACCGATGGCTTTACACCGGCCACGGAAGAGAAGGGATCCAGTGACTTATCCGAGTACCTGAGCGCTGTTACAGCGGAGGGAACGGAGCACCGGAAGACCTATGAAACAAGGCTTACCATGAAATATTCCATTCTGGCAGAGGATCTGGAAGATAACCTGACCTTTACCCAGACGTTGCCGGAGGAGATTACCGTACCGGATTCTTCCCTGGGAACAGAAGTAGTAGTGAAGGATGGGGAGGATAAGGCATTTGGCTACATTCTTTCCAAAGATGGAAATGCCACAAAGATTACCCTGACCTTTGATAAGGACTATGTGGATGCCGCAGGCCATGACAGCTTCGACTTCTATATGACCTTTGGTGCGACCATTGCGGACGCGGCACTCCGGGCAAACGGAAAGCTGGTTGTGAAGTTCACAGACAGCCTGACCCTGACTGTAAAGCCGGAGGCGATCAAGGAAATCGGCAGCAATGTGACAGAGCCGACAACGACCATTAAGCTGACCAAGGATGATTTACGGGCGACCGTAAAGACTACGGACGGACCGGTAAGTGTTCCGGGACTGAACGCTGGATGGTACATCGCGCTTGAGACCAGCGCGCCGAATGGCTATATCCTGGATTCCACACCGCAGGTATTCCACCTGGACAACATCACCGCGGAACAGGCGCTGACTTTCTATAATGAGGCAGTCAAGAAGCCGCAGGGCGGCGGTGGCGGCGGCCATCATAGCCCGAGCAAGCCGGTAATAGGAAAACTGGTTCTTCGGTTTGGCAATGGCTTTAAGTGGAACAATGTGCGTACCGAGGACAACGGCGAGGCTGGAAGCTCGATTCTTCTGGAGATTGACAACAGCAGCACAAAGACATTCCCGGCCATGATTATCTTGGCGGTGATTGAGATTGTGCTGGCCGCAGGAGTTGTGGTTCTTATAATTGTCTACCGGAAAAAGAAGAAGGAAATGAAAGAAAAGAAATAAGGTAACTTAAAACCCAAACTCTATCTGCTGCGGGGAACGCTCCTCGTAGCAGATGAAAGGAGGAGAAATGAAAAGGAAAGCAGTAATGGTATTGCTGGCCGCCCTGGTGGCGTCGTCCGTGATTGGCTGTTCGAAGCCGGAGGACGATATCAAGATAGAAGTGGCCAAGGATGATACGTCCGAGGCTGACGCGGATACCGTAACGCAGGAATTTGACTTTTATTCCGACGATGAGCACTTGATTCTGTATAATTTTCCGGAATCTTATGAGTCCGATGGAAAGGCATACGTGATTGCCAATGACGGTATCAACTATGAAACACTGGGAACGCGTGATACGGTGCAGGTGGCTGTTGACATGAACGTGGAGGAGCTGGACGAGATCCCGGATACCTACACCTATGAATCGGAATCCGGCCAGAAATATGAATTGGACAATGAGCAGGTCTATGTCAAAGAGCAGGGGCTTGTGAAAATCCCGGTGACGGAGGAGGTCTACTACGAGGATCAGGTAGGAAAGCCGTCCATCCCGTCCAAGAAAATGATTACCTATTATGACAGCAAGGCAGGCGAGGACAAGCAGATCGAGGGAATGCTGAAAGATTTCTCGGAATCGACCGCAGGCCATTGGTCCAATATCCTGAGCGTGGAGGGTACTTTTATGGCGCCCAGTGACGGCTGCGACGTGTACGAGCTGGCCGGCTCACCGAATGTGACCGTCTCCCGGGCGGCGGAGACGCCGGTATGGCCCGGATATGAAGCCAATATTTTAAGTTCCCTGGGAGTCAGCAACAAGTATTACCGGGTAACGGGAGCTTCCTGGAATGGCGGACAGTACGAGCAGGACGGTTATGTGATGCGGAATGCCCTGTTTACCGGCGATGTATTCGTAAGCACCTATAAAGCGACTTATGAAGCAGAGCGGGAAGCGGAAGGCTATGGAACAAAGGTATTCTACCGAGTGGACGCCGAGGACGTGGACGCTCCGGCCGAGGATATTACGACCGTATATCACATCAAAGCAGTGGTTACTTACAAACTTTTAGGTGAGTAGTAGACAAGTAGGAGGATTTTTATGGAATCGAAATCCATAGATTTTCCGGGGGAAATGCGAAAGGCAAGAAGGGTATTGTGCCTGTCAGCGAAGCAGATGGGTGGAATGCTTGGAATATCAGGAGAGCAGGTCACGCGCATGGAGCGTGGCCTGGAGCTCATTCCGCATGAGGTGTTTCAGAAGCTGGAAGAAGTGACCGGACGTGCCTGGAGGGAAGAGGAATACCAACCGGTTTCGGTGAAACTGGCAGAATGGCAGCTTGAGAAGAACCGGGCGCTCTACGAGGAGATGGCGGAGAACTATGCGCCAGAAAAGGTCCGGGAAGCCCTGGAAATGGGAATGCAGTTTTTGGAATATTCATTAAACAAGTAAAGGATAGGGATAACACATGATGCACAGCGACAAGAGCAAAGGTATCAGCGCATTTCTCTGGAAAGGAAAATAGGAATGTTAAAAATCAGAGCCATGGGAACCGTGGAGGATTTACAGGAGTTCCGTTCATTTTTAGAGCAAGATTCCGGTTACAGACCGGAAAGTGTATCCGAGATATATCGGAACAAGGGAACGGACCAATACTACCGCATGTATATGGATATCAGCAGAGAACGCAGGGAGGATACCGAAAATGGCAAATGAACCATTACGAGAGAAGATCATTGGATCATTCTATGTGACTGACAACAATCGGTTTTTTGCAGCCGATATTTACGAGGGCAATTTCTATAAGCTCGTCCGCGGCAATTCCGTGGAAACCCTGTCCCTTACCAAAGAGGCGTATGACAGGGTTGTGGCAAACTATGAGCGGTGCGTGGAAGAGGGAAAGATGATTACAACCGCCCATTCACTGAACCAGAAGGCAAATCTGCCGTTTTCGGTTCCGGTGCAGACAGCGGATCCGGAGGCTGCGGAGAAGGAATGGTATCTGCGGACGCATCCGCAGGTTGTGCCGATTGCAGAGCCGGTAGTGGAAGAAAAGCGGGGGTTCTTTGGCCGGAAAAAGAAGAAAAAGCCTGCGGTGATAGGAATTAAGTGCCCGAAGTGTGGCACGGTGAATAAGGACGGCCAGAAATTCTGCGGGGAGTGCGGCTGCAAGCTGCCTTCTGCAGAGGAAGAAGCGGCTGTGCCGAAAGCACCGGTTCCGGAAAAGCAGAAGCAAGCCGCAAAGCCGGAAGCACCGAAAAAGGACAAGCCAGATATGGTTTCAAGAGATTCTAAGATTCCGGGAGCCGGGACGGCTGAAAATTCGGAAGAACCGAAACAGCCAAGGCATGAAACAGTAGAGTATGAAGAAATCCTCGATGAGGAAGATGTTATAGATTTAGAGGGGGCGGATGGCCAGGACACTGCAATTCCCAAGGAGCGCCGGGAAAGGGCGCATGATGTGGCCGGGGCAGAAGCCACGGCACCTTCTCAGGCAGTAAAGCCATCGCTTCCGGAGAAGCAGGAAAAGAAAGAGAAAAAGGGCCGAAAGGAAAAGAGGTCTGAAAAGCGTAAGGAATCAGGAAAAGGGAATGAAGGGAACCTTCCGGAGAAAAAGGCGGAAAAGGGCAGCGGAATGAAGATACTGATTATCTTCCTGGTAGTTGTCCTGATAGTGGTCGGGGCATTGACGGCAGGATATTTTCTTATGACCCAAAATGGCAGACCGATCTACGGTTCGACGGGTGGCCAGCAGGGGGCAACGGATCAGGCTTCCAGTGGCCATGTGGTAGTGAAGATTGTAAATGATGTGGCGGCCAATGACCAGATTACCGAGGATGACCTGGAGGGCGTTATCCTGAATGATGAGCAGTATGCGAAATACAATCAGGTGTCCACGTACATAGACAGTAAGGGTGAAACGCAGGCCGAGACACTGCTTCTCTGGGAAAACAAGGATTCCGTGATAGGCCAATACGCCACACGGGATCTTGCAAAAGGAAGTCTCTTATACGATACATCGATTACGAAAGAGCACGTGATCGCGGATAAAACCTATGTGGATGTGGACGTTGACGGGGAGACCAAGACCTATGAGACGAACACGGACGTGATGCCTGGCAGTACCAAGATTCAGATTGTTGCCATTATCCAGACAGACGGTGCGGATCCGCAGCAAGTATTGTTATCAGAAATGACCCTGCAGGACCGTTCATTGCAGAGTATTTTTGACAGCGCAGGCCAGGACGTTTTGGAGAAGCTGAGCGGCGGTAACAGTGACGACAACCAGGAAAATGGTGATAGCGGCGAGGCGGATACACCTGCGGAAGATGGCGGGGACGCAGCGGCGGAATAAAGACGGCAGCCATACCGGAAAAAGATATCAAAACAGGAGGCGTGGAGGAAATGAGAAAAAGGAAACCAGTTGGTAAAAGGGAAAGGCTGGCAGCCTGGCTGTTCTTTTTATGTATTCTGTTCCTGATAGTTATATTTTACTCCATTTCCGGCATGGGTATAGGTGATGCAATGGGGCGGGAGATGTGGCAAGAGACATCTTCCACAGTCTCGGATGATTCTACAGGTTCGGGGGAAAGTACAGAGGAACAACTGCGAATGCCGCAGCTTTCCAGGCCGAAGCCAGGTTTGTTTGGCCGCTGACAGATATATGGAAAAGTATACCGCTGCCGGAGAGAAAAGCCGGGACGGAGCGCAGGGAATGTAGAATCAGAAACCAACGGAGGGATTGAATATGAAGGTTGTGGAATATTTAAAGGAGCGTAAGGAAATGAAGTTTGTGTTTTTAGCATTGGTAGTGGTAGTAGCCATTATTTTGGTGATGGCGTTCTTTGGTGGTGCGGGAAATCCGGAAGTAGGAAAAGCGACAGGCGAAAGCGCCTTAAAGAGCATGGAGGATATCTGTGGAAACAGTTACGTGGAGAGCCTGGCCAGCCTGAAAGAAGCAGGCAAGCAGGAAGCACCGGAAGAATACCTGGCTGAGAACAGTGTATACGTGCTTGATGAAGTGGCTATTGAAAAGTATGCGGAGACTTATATCACGGGCGCGGAATCCACCGCGCAGGCCAAGAATATCACGACAGAGCAGCTGATTAAAGATGAACTGGGATTCAACAGTATTGATGATTACCGGGCGGAAGCCAAAAAGGAAGTAGAGAGCTTTGTGAAGAAGCGGCTGGCGGTATATGAGGCTGCGAAGAAAAAGCATATCAAGATTGGCAGTGGTGAATACGAGGAGCTTCTTCCAGCCTACGCTTCTAATTTTGGCTATAACACGGAAGAGGAATTTGAGTACGCCTGCACACCAGGCTCCATCGCGAACGAAATGCTGTACGACAAAACCACTGCGAAATTGAAAGGCTCGAAGTAAGGATATGGGATTTGGGTAGACAGGAGCGGAATGGAAATGATAGTGCGGGCAATTATGCATATGAATATGGAGATTGTGATAGCAGTCGGGGTAGTTGCTTTAATGGCCGGGATCATTCTTATCAATTACGCAGAATACGATGAGGATGACGGGCGGGCTTCCATGTTTCGCAGAATTTCCAAGATTGGCAGTGAGATATGCGAAGGTGTGATGATAGCGGCAATCGTGGTCAGCGGGATGCGGTTATTTGTGGAATTATTAAGAATTTTATAGGGAGAAACGATATGTTGACAAAGGAAGTTATAACTGTAATCGGGCTTGCTATTGGTTATCTCATGTTATTTATGATCGGACTGTTACATGATGTGTCAGAAAAGAGGAAGCAGTTTATTGAGTATATTGTCTTAGGATTTTGCGCTTTATGCATGGGCGCCTTGTGGATGAGAAAATGGGGACATGTCTTGATATTTTCCTATATACCTATATTTTTCATTGGCTTAATGTTCCATGTATCCGATGCGAGGAAAGGCCATATACGGAATGTGGTTCGTGTGTGTACGGTTCTGATCTGGTCAATTCTTATCTTTGACATCTATAACAGGTAGGAAAGGGAAAAATATGAGTGTTTGGATAGGACTGTTGGCTGCCGTTGTTGTGCTATTGCTGGTTAGACGGAGAGGAAAAGGTGTGGCCCAGGAAGAGGGCGGATGGGTAGAGCTTGGTGCTGTGGTGTCCGTGGTAGTGATAGGAATGGTGAGTATGGTGCTGGCCTGCTTTTACACAAAATTGTAGGGCAGGCCGGGAAAAGGAGTGTGATCTGGAATGGAACTGAGAATCTACGGTGGCGCGGGTTCTGTATGGGAAAACGGAACATTGTTTGAGAACTGGCATGAAGGAGGTGGAGAAAGATGGAAGCTACGCTGATATGTGAGGACTGGAACGATTGGAACCGGCAGGTGGACGCGTTGACGCAGGAACAGGAAAATGAGATGCAGGAAGTGATCTGGACCGGAAGTGACGCGCTGGAAGAGCTGCGTCAGGAGGCAGGCAACAGCACAGTGCTGAAACTGGCCGGGATAGCGCAGGCGTATGGCCGCCTGTACCCGGGGGATTACTTGACTAAAAACAGCCGCTTCTTTCTGGATAAGAAATTTTTCCGGCAGTACAAAGGGCAGACTGGAAAAGGATATGAATTTGATGAGGACGTACCGGAGAATGTTGAAAGGGTTTTGAAAAGTCTGGATTTGGTAAGGAAATTCATGAGTGCTGATTACAGGGCATGGAATTCCTGGAGACAGCAGAGCTGGGAGCGGGACGTAAAGTGGAAACTGGTGCTTTACCGTGTGGCAGCGGAAAGAGGCATTTCTTTGACCAGGCGGGAATTTACGGACTGCATCACGGAAGAACAGTTTTTTTCGGATTTACCTGTTGAAATGGCGAAAGCGGCGGAGCGGATTCCGGGTTTGGCGTCTTTTGCCCTGGCCCAGAAAACGGAGAGAATATTGCGGCTGGCCATGGCGGGGAAGGAGCAGGATGCGGTATCCGATAAAGTGCTATATGACGCAGAAGCATTTTTGACGGATAGGAAGCATGTTATTGGAAAGAGCCGGGTTACAAAGCTGGCAGATATCGGACAGGCTATTGATTATGGAATTCCCATGCAGTTTTTGGAACAAAATAGCGAGTTTGAGTTGGATGATGAGCTGCTTGAGAAAGAAGCAAAGCAGAGCAGTTGGATTGAGCGCTTGTGCAGTGGATTTTCCAAGAGACGAATCAAGGAGAAGCTTGGAATATCTGGTGAGAAAGAGCTATTTGCGTACTGTCAGGATACGGCAGCAGAGGAAATAAAAAGGCAGCTTCTTATCAGTGCTGTAGCGAAAGAAAAACAAATTGTACTCACATACAAAGAGTTCCTGGAATGGATAGGAAAATTTCCCTACAGCACCTATACGATAAAAAGTGAAGAGACCCGCATTGCGGATTTGAAGGAAGATAGGGAATATTTACGGATGATATTCACGGAAAAGGTCCGAACATGGCTGGAGAATGAAGCGGATAAATGCAGAAAACAGAAAGAGCTTGATAAGCAACGAGAGTACGAGAAGAATTTATCGGGCTGGGAATGGAGTGTGGACGGTTGGAACGAGGCAGCAAAAGCAGGGATAAAATATATCTGACATTAACAGGCATTGCGCTTGTAATGTGCCTGGTGGGTATGGGTATAGCGCTTTTGGCGCTGTCCAGCGGCGGAAGGGCGGAGGAATGGGAGACCGTGGCTGTTGAGGACACGGCCGAGGAGCCCGGCTCCCCTTACTTCCATGTGGAAGAAGATATGGAGCTGTTGAAAAAATATCAGGAGTATAACAGCGATGTGGTGGCGCTTATCCGTATTCCGGATACCGTATTGAATCATCCGGTCATGCAGACGCCGAATGACGAAGAATATTATCTTCTGCGGGATCTGGATAAGAACTACAATTCCCATGGTATTCCGTTTTTGTCAAAGGACAGCCAGATGGAAGGACGCCATGGGAACCGCATTATTTACGGCCACAATATCCATAAACGTTCCCGTGACATATTTGCGGATCTGGCCGGGTATGAGGACTTGGAGTTTTATAAGGAACATCCGGTGATTCAGACGGTAAGTAAAAGCGGAACCAGGAACTGGCTGATATTTGCGTATTTCATTGTGGATAATGCGGATACAGAGCCGTTCCGATATTCGGATACGACAAAGTTTCTATCCAAACAGCAATTTGACACATATTTTGGCGAGGTGGAGAAGCGGAACTGGCTCGATGTTCCGGTGGAATATGGTATGGAAGATACCTTTTTGACGCTCTCTTCCTGTTCCAACGAGCTTGCGGGAAGCGGTACGAACCGTATGGTCGTAATCGCCAAGGAACTGCTGGCCGGTGAAGAATATGATGCCGCGGTCAGCGAAGCAAACATGGCAGAAGCACCGCTCCTTCCGGAGCGGCTTCAGAAATAGATGAGAGGGTGGTGTAGGGGAGAGACGGAAAAATGTGTGAAAGCAAAAGAAAGAAGAAATACGAAATGAAGGAGGAACTGTTGTGAAGAAGAAACATCATAAGTTACAGCTTGGTAAAAAAATCCTGATGTGTATTCTCGTCGCTTCGATGGTGTTAGGCAATATGGGCGCCGCGCCGGTTGCGTATGCCCTGGAAGCCGATTCACAGGAAACGAAGGTGCCGCTGGCCCAGGAAGAGAATACAGAGACCAGTGAAGACGAAGTAAACAGCGCCGATGAGACGGTGGATGTGGATCAGAAAAAGGACGGGGAGCCTGCGGAGACATCGGATAAGAAAGAGGTATCTGAGGAAACAGAAAATACAGGCTCTACCGAGGAAAAGAAAGACACGGTAGAGAAAACCGAAGAAAAGGAAGCGGAAATATCAGAAGGTAATTCAGATGTGCAAAGTCCCGCGGAACAGAAGGCACCTGCGAATACGGCTGAGAAAGAACCGGCGGCTGCAGAACCGGAAGTAAAAGAAGAAACGGAAGTGGAGAAGCTGGCTCGTTTAAAGGAGCTGGTAGATGCGTTTCCGGAGGAGGCGGAACTTTGGTGGCTGGATAAAGAAGAACTGGTTACTCTTTATGAGACATTCGTAGAGATAGGCGATTTGTATGATTCCCTCAGCGATGAAGCAAAAAACCAGATTGATATGGGGAAGATGGAAGCAGCGGGTGAATTCTACGCAAGCTATATCGATCCGTTATCGCTCAGTAACACAGGTGATATTACGAGTATCCCCCCTGCGTATGGTACTGGAATTATATACGAGGGTAGGAAAAGTACGGCGGTATATGGCCCCGGCTGGAAGGACGGAAGATGGGCTGATAATACTTCCAAGAACGGTAATATTTGGATTAAGTATCCCAGTGCCGGAAGCTTTTATGTAAATGGCGAACATACAAAGGTAGACGTTGTTGTCTATTACTGGAAAACAGAAGGCGACGCTTATGTGGCGGACAGTTTTGGGCGAGATCTGATTTCGATTGCGTCTCCGGTATGGTGTGGATTCGATCCGCAAGATTTTACCGTAGAAATGGAATATCATTTTTATCGTGCGGGGACAAATGAAGAGCTGCCGGTAGATGGTTATTTGTTTGCGCATGATCTGGATATTAATGAGGGCGTCTGCGGAAAGGACGGTACAAGAGGATATTACACTTCAGGCAATACAACCATGAGGTGGAAAGGTTCTTATATTACTGGTACCGTAGATGATGATCGCACAGATTACTCGATGAGCGTAGGTGTTGCGTTTCACGCAGAGGCTGGGGCGCCATTTCGCCTGAGCTACCATGGATGTGATTATTATTCCATCGAGCTTTCCAGTGTAGGCGTAGACGGCAAGCTTCTGAAAAGCTATGGAAACCTGAATGTGACAAAGAATATCACCAACCCGAGCGATTATACGACGTCCCCAGCGGGATTCTCCATGAATCTCAAAGGAACCTCTGCTTATGGTGATTCCATTAACCAGACAGTGAAAACCAATGCGTCCGGTGTGGCGTCATTTACGAATATACCGATGGGAACATATACCGTAACGGAGCAGGGCGCAGCTTCTTACTGGGACGTGCCAGCATCCGGGAAGATCAATATTGAAGCGGGTCAGACGGGTACCTATGCGGTAAACAATATCTATAAGACGGGCAACGTGGTGATTACCAAGACCATTGAGACGGCGCCTGCAGATGCTTACAATGCGGAAGCCGAAAAGGCACATCATTATAATGATACTCTTTCCGGGTTCGCATATAGATTAAGCGGGACTTCTGAAAGTGGCGTATCCATTGTGAAGTACGGTGTCACGGACGCAAGTGGAAAACTGACTTTCTCGAACCTTCCGGTCGGCACATATGACGTAAAGGAACTGAAAGCCTCTGAGGTTCCGGAGGGAGAGGCATGCAAGGCAGCAGCAACTCAGGAATTATATCAATATGTGATTCCGGACAGCCAGAAAGTAACGGTGTCTTATGACACAGCGCAGCATAGGGGAAATACAACACAGGTAACATTCCATAATGCGCTCAAGAAATGGAGTTTTTCCGGTACTGCGGAGCCAAACAATTCCCTGGTAAAAATAGATGAGGACGTAAGGGCAATGAATATCTCCCAGGGCGATGCGACCCTTGCGGGTGCAGTGTATGGTCTGTATGACGGGGATAAGCTGGTAGCAACTGCGACAACGGATGAAACGGGCTATTACGATTTTGCTGGAACCTATGTAGTGGGTGACTTATGGCAGGTGAAGGAGATCACAGCAGCCAGGGGATATCTGTTAGATCCCGTTGCTTATACAGTTGGGGCCTGCGCGGAAGATCTGGCCGTCCAGACTGGTGACGTCTATCAGGCGCAGCTTGAAAACGCAACCCTGGGGAATGGATTGGTAGGAGAGCAGGTTAAGAAGCAGTCCCTGAGCTTCTATAAAGTAACTGGCACAGATAAGGAAAGCTCTTATGAAGCGGTTGCGGGAGCGAAATTCTCCATTTACCGCGTGGCCGATTTGGCTGATGGCAAATATGTAAACGTGTCAGATGCGGAATTGCCGCAGGCCATCATTGATGATTACCGAAATCCGAAAACACTGGATTTTAATGCGTTTCGTTCCGTGCAGCCGGCAGTGGTATACGCCGGTGGACATTCAGCGGATGTACAGTCTGGCCGGCTTGTCAAGACAGTAGATTATGGTGCTGAGGGCAGTTTCCATGTGACAGACGGCTATCTGGTGGCAGAGCTTGAAAGTAACAGCCGGGGCGTGGTGACAACACCGGAACTGCCTTATGGACGGTATATCGTGGTGGAGACCACCACACCCGAGAATAAGATTGCTACCCGGCCTTTTGTACTCAACATCACAGGTGACGATCAAGATGGTGAGGTTAAGGGCGATGGCCAGGGTCAGCCCTTGGAGAATCTGGTGATTGCGGTAGACAGACCGATTACGGCGCTTATCCGAATTAAAAAGCTGGATTCCAACAGCCATAAGATGGTTTTGAAAGCAGGAGCCGGTTATGTGATTCATGACACGGATGGGGCCTGGTTCAATTACTATACTGCGGAAATGACTTCTGCGGAGAAGAAGGCATATAAGGACAAATATGGAGATCTGGTGGTGCAGTCGAGCCAGGGAGAGATTCTTGGTACGGTAGAGAATCCGTACACGACCCGTAAGATTGCGCAGGCGGAAAGCACAGGCAATGTCTATGTAGATACGCCGGTGGCGCTGCCAGTC